>Ga0193753_10000947_pt1 | contig 26204 bp, 24 predicted proteins | sample H1c2metaG_FD_144925 | JGI IMG/M metagenome (GOLD analysis project Ga0193753, IMG submission 144925) | Soil microbial communities from a riparian zone of the East river system, Colorado, United States - H1c2 | ecosystem: Environmental > Terrestrial > Soil > Riparian zone | place: USA: East... | reverse complement strand
GATAACACCATTCCAGTCACGCTTGATGCAATGGTTCACCATACGCAGGCTGTCACGCGAGGCGCCAAGCACGCATTGGTTGTAGCTGACATGCCGTTTCTGAGCTATCAGATCGCGCCCGAGCAGGCGATGCGAAATGCTGCCAGGCTCTTTCAGGAAGGCGGCGCTGCTGCTGTAAAGCTGGAAGGTGGGCGCGCCGTTGCCGAGACGATCCAAAGGCTAACGGCGGCCGGCCTTCCTGTCATGGGACACCTTGGGCTGACACCTCAACATGTGCATCGCCTGGGAGGCATGCGGCAACAGGCACGCGATGGCGGCTCTGCCCAGGAACTCATTCGCGACGCGCTCGCACTCGAGGACGCGGGAGCATTCGCAGTGGTACTCGAGGCGATCCCGGACGCTGCTGCTGAGGCCGTGACCTCCCGGCTACAGATTCCGACGATAGGCATTGGCGCGGGGCCGCATTGCGATGGGCAGGTGCTGGTCAGCTACGATGTCCTCGGACTTTTTGACACGTTCGTGCCGCCTTTCGTGAAACAGTACGCTCAACTGGGGGACACGATCCTGAAAGCTGCAAAGAACTATGCAGATGACGTGCGTCAAGGTACATATCCCGAATCTCGACCGGTGCGGCATGATCGCGCCCCCGTATTTGCTTTGAAATGACTGCGGTCGTTCACCGGATCGCGCAATGGAACGCGATTGCTGATGGAATCCAGCCCGGGGCAGCTATAGGTCTGGTTCCAACCATGGGAGCCTTGCACAACGGCCATGGTGCCCTACTCGACGAGGCGAGGAGACGCTGTTCTGTGGTCGTCGCCAGTATCTTCGTCAACGCACTGCAGTTCAATCAAACCACCGATTACAACCTCTATCCCCGCGTGTTGCAAGATGACGTCGCGTTCTGCGCAGCCCGCGGCGTCGATTACATCTTCGCTCCACTAGACGGGGAAATGTACCCCGAGCCTCAGCGGGCGTTTGTCGACGTAGAAGAGATCTCCGAACACCTGTGCGGCCGGCATCGGCCCGGCCACTTTCGAGGTGTCGCGACGGTGGTCTTGAAGCTCTTCCAGATATTACAGCCTCGGCTCGCGTTCTTCGGCGAAAAGGACTATCAACAACTCGCGATAGTTCGACGCCTTGTGCGCGACCTGAACGTGCCGTTAGAAGTGGTTGGCCTTCCGACGGTGCGAGAACATGACGGCCTAGCGATGAGTTCACGGAACCGGCGGCTTACCTTCAAAGAGCGGGCGTTCGCGCCATGTCTCTATAAGGCGTTGCTGACAGCGCAGGAATCCATTGCTTGTGGAAAGAGGAACTCTGCGGCTATCAAAGCGCAGGCTGTACGGGTCCTGCAGCACGTTCCGGAAATCAGGCTCGAGTATTTGGAGCTGGTCGATCCGGATACCATTCGACCCGTCGATTATGTCGAAGCTCCGGTGCGGGCCGCGCTCGCAGCATGGATCGGCAAAACTCGTCTTATCGATAACGTTCTTTGCGCACCGCCTGCGCCCTCCGCGCCTGAACGCCTGAATCCAATCGGAATTAACCACCCACGCAACAAAAACAGTTGATTGCGGCGCATGTCGAACGGGACAGGAACAGACGAGTGTGAGACGTTGTTGCGGAAGCTACTAAGAGGAAAAATTTATGGCGCTACTGTCACTGGTGCGGACCTGCATAATGAAGGCCCAATTGCCGTGGATACAGATTTGTTGGCTGGTGTCGGCATTGCTCCGTTTGAGAGTGTGCACGTATGGAAACTCAACAACGGCGAATGCTTCGAACCTTACGCAATAGCGAGTCCAGGGGCCGTGGTGAGATTCTGATGGACGGCGCCGCCGCCCGCCGCGCCCAAGTCGGGGACCGCGTGATAATCGCAGCAGTCGCGTGGATGAGCGAAATCGAGATTTCCAGTCGTAAGCCCGCAATCCTGTTGGTGGATAACGCCAACCGCTGCCAGCGCTGAATGCGCGAGTTACTTCCTACGGTTTCTTTCTCCTTCATCAAGTTTTTTTCTTACCGAATTCTCCAACACCCAACAAAAACAGTTGATCGCTTCTCTTCCTGAATGTAGGCCGCCTGTTGGGCGACTAAGAAAAGGAGAGATATCGTTGGACAAATCAATACGACGTATCGCCATTGTCGGCACAGGAGTCATCGGCGCAAGCTGGGCGGCAGAGTTTCTGGCACGCGGCTTGGATGTGATTGCAACAGATCCCGCTCCGAACGCGGAAGTGAATCTGCGTAAATACATTGACGAGGCATGGCCGGCACTCACAGCCATGGGGCTTTCGCCGAAAGCATCGCGAGAAAGACTCAGTTTCACTCTCGACATGAAAACCGCGGTGTCCGACGCAGATCTTGTGCAGGAAAACGGCCCCGAACGGCCTGATTTCAAGATCAAGTTGTTTGCCGATATAGACGCGGCTACTCCCCCCGATTCGATCATCGCGTCGAGTTCATCGGGGCTGACCATGACGGTCATCCAATCCGGTTGCAGCCGTCCCGAACGCTGCGTCATCGGGCATCCATTTAATCCCCCCCACATGATTCCGTTGGTGGAGGTAGTTGGCGGCGCAAAGACATCGCCGGAAACGATCCGACGGGCGATCGGGTTTTATGCCTCAATCGGCAAGAAGCCCATTCGTCTTCACAAGGAGGTGGTCGGTCACGTCGCGAATCGGCTACAGGCCGCGATCTATCGTGAGGTCGTGAATCTCATCAATCTCGGTGTAGTCGATGTTGCGGACGCCGATACCGCAGTGTCCTGGGGACCCGGTCTTCGTTGGGGAGTCATGGGCCCAAGTATCCTCTTCCATCTGGCCGGTGGACAGGGAGGCATTCAGCATTTCATGGAGCACCTTTCTGGTCCTGTCGCGACGTGGTGGAAGGACCTCGGCGGTTTCACGGAATGGCCGGAGGGCAGCAAGCAAGCCATCATCGACGGCATTACGCAAGAAGCCGGCGGTCGTAGCGTGGAGCAGTTAGCTGAGATCCGCGACGAAGTCCTGCTGGGCCTTGTCCAGCTCCGCTCTAAGTACGCCGAGGCCCCCGAAACGGTTCCAGTGGGCTAAGAGCGATTGGATATGCCTGAGAGCACCCCAACTGTTGTGATTGTCGGCGGGGGTTTTGGCGGCTTAGCGGCCGCCAAGGCTCTCAAGGACACTCCGGCGCAAATCATCTTGATCGATCGCACGAATCATCACCTTTTTCAGCCGCTGCTCTACCAAGTGGCGACGTCGGTGCTCACGCCTGCGCAAATAGGCTCGCCGATCCGGAACATTCTCCGAAAACAGCAGAACACCACGGTGATCCTGGGTGAAATTACGGGCGTAAGTAAAGAAGGAAAGTATGTACTGGTCAACTCGGCCGACCGGGCGAGTGTGCAGTTACACTATGACTTCCTGATTCTGGCAACCGGAGCAACTCATAGTTACTTCGGGCACAATGAATTCGAGAGATTTGCGCCGGGGTTAAAGAGCTTGGCCGACGCGGTCGCGGTCCGGAATAAGATCCTGGCGGCGTTCGAGTTGGCTGAGGCGGAAGAAGATCCCAGCCGTCACAGGGATCTCCTCACATTTGTACTGGTCGGGGCAGGTCCTACGGGAGTGGAAATGGCCAGCGCGATAGCGCTGCTGGTCCGTAGCACTCTCAAGTCGGAGTTCCGGCGCATTGATCCGGAATCGGCACGAGTTGTACTCGTCGACATGGCGCCGCGAGTTCTCGGAACTTTTTCGGAGACGCTATCAAAAACCGCCGGGGAACGCCTCGAGAGCTTGGGTGTCGAGGTCCGCCTGGGGCACGGTGTCGATCAGATTGACGCCGACGGTGTCGTTGTCGCCGGTGAACGCATTTTCAGTAAGACGGTGGTTTGGACCGCTGGCGTCGCTCCCTCACCCGCCGGCAAATGGCTGAACGTTCCGACGGATCGTGCCGGGCGAGTTCGTATAGAACCGGACGTGTCAGTGCCAGGCCATCCGGAAATTTTTGTGGTCGGCGACACCGCGTCGCTTGATCAGGATGGCAAGCCATTACCGGGCGTCGCGCAGGTGGCGATGCAACAAGGACGCTACGCAGGGAAGCTGATTCGTCGTCGCTTGTGCGATCAATCGGCTCCGGCGCCGTTCCGCTACTTCGACAAGGGCAACATGGCGGTGGTCGGCAAGGGCTTCGCGGTTTTGCAGAGCGGCAAAGTCCACATCAGCGGTCTTCTCGCGTGGCTTGCGTGGGCGGCCGTCCACCTTCAGTTTCTGGGGCAATCCAGCCTTCGCCTCGCCGTTTTCTTGCAATGGGTGTGGACCTATGTTACTGGACAGCGCGGCTCGCGCCTCATCATAAATCACCACAGCGCCGAGCCAACGAAGCCGATTGTTGAACAGGCCCACGCGGAATTGACAATTTCGAGTAAGTGAGATCAAGGAGAAATAAATGAGCACAAGTGTAACACACCCCATCGCGACGCAACCGAAGCCAAACGGCCAACCGGCCGCTGCGTTACCTAAGCCAGACGGCGATTTCTATCAAGTCACCGATTGCCTGAGCGAGGCGGAACGCGAGTTACTCAAGCGGGTGCGTGGGTTCATGGAGGCCAAGGTGGCGCCGATCATTAACCAATACTGGGCTGACGATTCGTTTCCTTTCGATATTGTGCCCGGTATTCGCGATCTCAAAATCGCGGGCTTGGGTTATGAAGGCTACGGCTGCGCCGGCGGCAGCACGCTGCTTGCCGGATTTGCCGCAATGGAGATAGCGCGAGTCGACTCCTCCTGCGCCACCTTCTTTGGCGTCCACAGCGGCTTGGCCATGGGATCGATCTTCCTTTGCGGCTCGGAGGAGCAAAAGCAGAAATGGCTGCCGCCTATGGCACGCCTCGAAAAGATCGGCTCATTCGGCTTGACCGAGCCTCTCGTCGGTTCGGGAGCCTCGGGCGGACTTCTGACGACCGCCAAGCGAGAGGGCGATACTTGGGTGCTCAATGGCCAGAAGAAGTGGATCGGCAATGCCACGTGGGGCGACGTAACGATCATTTGGGCACGCGACTTGGCCGACAACCAGGTAAAGGGTTTCATCGTCGAAAACAAACACACACCCGGGTTTAAAGCCGAAAAGATTGAACATAAGATGGCGCTCCGCGTAGTCCAGAACGCCTTGATCACGATGGAGAACTGCCGCGTTCCGGAGGAAAACCGTCTCCAGGTAGATACCTCGTTTCGCGATACTGCCCGGGTCTTGCGTATGACAAGGGCGTTCGTTGCATGGGAGGCGGTTGGTTGCGCGATGGGCGCCTACGAGCATGCCCTCGCCTAGGCCCAGCACCGCGAGCAATTCGGCAAACCAATCGGCAAATTCCAGCTGGTTCAGGATTTGCTCGTCAAGATGCTCGGGAACATCACGGCGTCACTCTGTATGGTGGTGCGCCTCTCACAATTGCAAGACCGGGGCAAGCTCAAAGACGAACATGCCTCGCTGGCAAAGGCCTTCTGCACGGTAAAGATGCGCGAGACCGTCGGATTCGCCCGAGAATTGCTCGGAGCCAACGGCATTTTGTTGGACCACCAGATCGGGCGCTTTGTTGCTGATGCTGAAGCCATTTACTCGTACGAGGGCACGCGCGAGATGAATACCCTTATCGTTGGTAAGGCCATCACCGGCTTTGGCGCCTTCGTTTAGTACTCAAACTCTCACAAGGAATCAACTCATGTCTACGACTATCTCCAAACCAAAGGGCTCGAAAACTGCGTCCAAGGCCACCTCCGGCCGCCTGTTCTTTCTGGATCTAAGCGCCGGCCGCATTCTCTCCGCGAATCCCGACGGCTCCGACTTGAAAACGATACTCACGGAACGTCGCAGACTTCCGGATGGCCTCGTCCTAGACGTCGATGCCGGTCACATGTACTGGACCAATATGGGCAACCTCAAAGCGAATGATGGTTCCATCGATCGCGCCGATCTCGACGGCAGAAACGTTACGACGATCGTTCCTCCGGGTGGAACATTCACACCCAAGCAGATCCAACTCGACAAAGTGAACGGCAAGCTCTACTGGTCAGATCGTGAGGGGATGCGCGTCATGCGTTCGAATCTCGACGGCTTCAATGTCGAAACTCTCGTTGACACGAGCCAGGGAGACGGCCGGCCTGGGCCGGACGCGAGGAAATGGTGCGTTGGTATCGCCGTCGATTTGAGCGGCGGGAAGTTCTACTGGACCCAAAAAGGATCTGATAATGCCGGTCAAGGCCGCATCTTTCGCGCCAATATCGAAATCCCGAAAGGGCAGACGCCCGCGAACCGCGAAGACATCGAAGTGCTTTACGATAATCTGCCCGAGCCAATCGATCTGGATCTCGATTTTACTAACCGTGTAATGTACTGGACCGATCGCGGCGACCCACCGCGCGGCAATACAGTGAATCGGGCGCCCATGGATGCGGCACCCGGCGAGCGCAAGGATCTAGAGATTGTTTTTACTCACCTGATGGAAGGAATCGGTTTGGCACTGGACCTGAAAAATGAGCGCATGTTCGTGACCGATTTCGCAGGCACCGTTTACAGCGCCAGTCTTGACGGATCGAACCAGAAGACGCTACTGTTCGCTGGAGGCAACCTGACTGGCATCGCGTACGCGGAGCTTCCTGTCAGTTCGTAGGCCCGACGGTAGTCATGAATGAACGAAAAACGATGACCACACCGTCTGGGCGTGAACACCGGGGAAATGACGATTTCAGCCAGGCGGGTGATCTGTTCCGGCTGCTTGCTCCCGATGCACAGCAACGGCTCATCCATAACATCGTCATGAGCATGAAAGGTATCTCCCGCGAGATCCAGGCTCGCCAGATCCGCCATTTCTTGAAAGCCGACGTCAGATATGGACGCGGCGTTATGGACGGCCTTTGTTGCGACCCCAAAAAGCAGTCCGGGAGGTTGAGGAGCCGAAGGGCCTTTTAAAGTGAGTCTGCCGTCGTCGACACAAACGTCCGTTGTGATTCGCGGCACGGGCTCGGCGTTCGCCCAGGAGATCGTGGCGGGGCAGCATCGGTTAAAGGCGGACGAACCGCTCTCTGCGGGTGGAACCGAAACGGGTCCGACTCCTTACGAGCTCCTTCTTGCCGCTCTCGGCGCCTGCACCGCGATGACAGTCACGATGTATGCCAGACGAAAGAATTGGCCGCTCGATGCAATCGTTGTGCGACTCAGTCACTCAAAGATTCATGCCGAGGATTGCTTTGACTGTCGCACCGAGGCGGGATTCATAGACCGGATCGATCGCGAAATCGAGTTGAGCGGCTCGTTAAGTCCGGACGAGCGTCTGAAGTTATTCGAGATTGCGGAGAAGTGTCCCGTTCATCGAACGCTGACGTCTGAAATCGACATTCGCTCCAGCCTCAAGTAAACCAACAAAGCGCAAATTCTGATGCTCTCTGAAGGAGGAGAGTTAAATGAGCCAAGCCGCAACCGCAGCACTAGCACTTGAAACCGTTCTTTATGAGAAGAAGGGCGCCATCGCATATGTGACCGTAAACCGTCCCAAGGTTCTCAACGCCCTGAATCGCCAAACGTGGGCGGATTTGCGAACGGCATTTGAAGAAGCGCAGGACGACGCCGACCTGCGCGGCGTGATTCTGACAGGCGCGGGCGATAAGGCTTTCATCGCTGGAGCGGACATCAGCGAACTCGCGCATGTCACTGCCGTAGAAGCAGAACGGTCCAGCACCTTTGGTCAAGCGGTCCTGAACCTCGTCGAAAATCTCGGGAAACCGGTGATCGCGGCAATCAACGGCTTCGCGCTCGGCGGTGGTTGTGAAACCGCAATGGCTTGCACCATTAGGATCGCCGCAGAAAACGCGAAGTTCGGCCAGCCCGAAGTGAAACTGGGTCTTCTTCCCGGCGGGGGTGGGACGCAACGCTTGCCCAGGCTGGTGGGGAAGGGGCGGGCGCTTCAGCTAATTCTTTCCGGAGAGACGATCGGTGCAGCCGAAGCTCATCGCATCGGCCTCGTCAACGAAGTTGTCCCGGCAGCAGATGTGATCCCACGTGCCGAAGCGATCCTGAAACAGATTTTTGTCAACGCTCCGATCGCGGTTAAGTATTCGCTGGAAGCCGTGAACAAGGGATTGGAAACGAGCCAGGCTGAGGGCTTGTCACTCGAAGCGTCTTTCTTCGGACTCTGCGCTGCAACGGAAGACAAAAAAGAAGGGACGTCGGCATTCCTTGAAAAGCGTGCAGCGCAATTCCAGGGGCGGTGAAGAGCAGGTTGCAAGGAGACACTAATGACAACTGAAAATATCTTTTCGGGACTGAAGGTCGTAGACCTGGCAAGTTTCATCGCAGGCCCGGCCGCTGCGGTGATCCTGTCTGACTTTGGCGCTGACGTTATAAAGGTCGAACCGCCAACGGGTGACACGTGGAGAATCGGTTACAAGATTCCGCCGCAACCGCGATCCCACGATAACTACCCCTGGCACTTGAACAATCGCAACAAGCGGGGGCTGTCGCTCGATCTGAAATCTCCACATGCGGCGGAGATTCTGGAACGGCTCGTCAAGTGGGCGGACGTGCTCATCGTCAACACGCCGCATCCAGCGCGCAAGAAGCTGAAGCTGGAATACGAGGACGTTGCGCAGTGGAATCCCCGGCTGGTTTATGCGGACGTAACTGGTTACGGCGAAAAGGGGCCCGACGCCAGCCTTCCGGGATTCGATATCACAGCATACTGGGCCAGATCCGGCTTGCTGTCGCTGACCCGGGATGCAGGCGCTCCACCCACCCTCCCGCCATCAGGCAGCGGAGATCACGCGACGGCGGTTACTTTGTTTTCCGCGATCGCCATGGGCCTGTACCGGCGCGAGCGCACTGGAAAGGGCTCGTACGTCACAACGTCGCTCCTCGGAGCGGGAGTCTGGGCCTGCGGCGTCTTCGTTCAGGCCGCGCTTTGCGACGCCACGTTCTTCCCTCTGCACGATCGGCTGAAGCCGCCGAATGCAATGCTCAATGTCTATCGGGCCTCGGATGATAACTGGTTCCTGATCGTCCTCACACCGGACAAGTGGCCGGCGCTAGCGAAGGGAATTGGCCGCCCGGATCTGCTCACAGACCCGCGCTTCGCCGATCCGGCAAAGCAGGCAGTAAATTCGGCGGAGCTCACGGCCATTCTAGACGAAGTGTTCCGTTCCCAGCCGATGTCGCACTGGCGGGAAGTCTTCGATCAGGGTCACCTTACATTCGGCGTCGTGCGCGCCCCGAGCGAAGTCGTCAAAGACCCGCAACTCCAGGCGAACGAGATCGTCGTCCCGATCGCGGGTGCCGGAGGGGATCTTAACCTGACGATCAGTAGTCCGATGCAGGTGCACGATGTCGCTAAAGTGCCTGCAAAGCGTGCCCCGGAACTTGGCGAGCACAACGAAGAGGTCCTGACAGAGCTTTGCTTCTCCGAGAACGAAATCGACGATTTGCGGGCAAGAGGCGCCATTCCACACACCTGGCATTTGGAACCGGCACTTACAGAAGGTCCGCGATGAGCGAAATTATTACGGAACGTTCCGGAAGCATTCTTCGCATCGAATTCAATCGACCAGCCAAGAAAAACGCGATGACTGCGAGTATGTACCTCGCCATGGCTGATGTGCTTAATAACGCCGCAAAGGACGATCGCATACGTGTCGTGCTGTGGCACGGCGCGGGAGATTCGTTCTGCGCGGGCAACGATGTGGGGGACTTCGTAAAGAATCCTCCCGGGCCTGGTGAGAGTCCGCAAAGCCTCTTGGAAACTGCCTTTCTTAACTTCGACAAGCCCCTGATTGCCGCAGTTCACGGCGTGGCTATCGGGGGCGGAACGACCATGCTCACGCACTGCGATTTCGTATACGCAGGCGAGAGCGCCAGGTTCCAAATGCCCTTCATCAATCTCGGTCTGGTCGCTGAATTTGGAGCGAGCTATTCAGTTCCGGCGCGGATCGGATACATCCGTGCAGCCGAACTGATTTTGTTGGGACTGCCTTTTGATGCTGCCCGCGCTGCGGGAATTGGATTTGTGACCCAGGTTGTGCCGGATCAAAAACTGCTAGCCACGGCTACTGAAACAGCGCAGAAGCTGGCGGAGAAACCGGTTGATGCGCTACGCGCCTGCAAGAGGTTGATGAGGCAGTCTTCGCGCGAGCAAGTGGAGCGGGCGATGAAAATCGAGAATGAAGAGTTCAGCGAACGACTCCATTCCGAGGACACCAAGGAAGCATTCAAGGCGTTCTTCGAGAAGCGCGTGCCGGACTTCACGCGAACGACGAAGACGACACCCGCCGAGCAGGTGGCTTCATCGGTAAGGTGAAGCCTAAAGACGCTGGAAATTGAACGAGCGGTCTAACGCAGTTATGCTTCGACGAATCGCCTCCACGGTATTGCCCAGCCGCTGGGGAGTCTTTCGCATGCTCGGCTTCGAACAGACGACTGGCCATGGCGGCCCGCACGTGGAAACGGCCGTTGCACTTACCTTGGGCGATCCGACACAGGGCGCTCCGCTCTTGCGGATTCATTCGCAGTGCTTAACGGGCGAGGTGTTGAAATCGCTTCGCTGCGACTGCGGCGATCAGCTAGAACTGGCGATGCGCAGTATTGCCGAGGAACGATGCGGTGTCTTGATCTACGAGCATCAGGAAGGGCGCGGCATCGGACTGATGGCGAAGCTTCGGGCTTATGCCCTCCAAGATGAAGGCCTGGACACGATTGCCGCGAATCAAGCACTCGGCTTTGAAGCCGACTCTCGCGACTTCCGTTTGCCAGTAGCCGTACTGAATCACCTTGGGATCCGCCGGGTTCGGCTTCTTTCGAATAATCCCCAGAAGTTGCGTGCCTTGGTCGAAGGCGGAATCGACGTTGTTGCACGGATTCCGTGCGAGACCCCGCCAAGTCCGCATGCCCTTGTCTACCTAAGAAGCAAAAAGGAGAGGATGGGGCACGCGCTCAGCCTTCTGTAGCGCGCGCTTCTTAAGTGGCGAACACTATGCTTCTCGACTCTATTGAAAACTTTGGCGCGACAGCATTGTCTTTCTGCTCTGATATGTCCGACGAATCGCGCGTGTTCGTGTCGATCGACGAAGCCATTCAAGAGCTAAGTGCCGGGCAGATGATTGTCGTTGTTGACGATGACGATCGCGAGAACGAAGGCGATCTCACAATGGCCGCCGAGATGAGCACACCGGAAGCCATCAATTTCATGGCAATGCATGCACGGGGACTGATCTGCTTGGCCATTACCGGCGAACGGGCCGACGAGTTGCAACTAGCTCTTATGACGCCGCACAACACTGCACGGGGCGGTACGGCGTTTACAGTCTCAATCGACGCGCTAGGATGTGGAGTCACGACGGGTATCTCGGCCTATGATCGCGCGCAAACTATCGCGGCCGTGATCGATTCACGTTCGCGCCCTGAGGACCTGGGGCGGCCGGGACACATTTTCCCGCTGAGAGCGCGGGCGGGCGGAGTATTGGAGCGCCGCGGGCAAACGGAAGCTGCGGTTGATCTTGCGCGTCTTGCCGGATTACATCCGTCAGGCGTCATCTGCGAAATCATGAACGACGACGGCAGCATGGCCCGGTTGCCCGACCTCGCTCGCTTCTGTGCCAAGCATGATCTGAAGATGATTACAGTTGCAGACTTGGCCCTGTACAGATTGCAACGCGAGGCGATCGAGCTATGGGCAGGGCTGGAATGGTGACCGGATGATCTATGTCCACACCATGGAGCGCGCACTCCGGTATTACCCGGAGCGCCCTGCGCTGTGTCAGGGCCAGGACCGGCTGAATTTCCGCGAGCTTCATGAGGAAGTGAAGAGCGTGGCTGGCGTACTCACCCATCACGGATTCGAACCTGGTGACCGGCTCGCACTGCTGCTTCCCAACGAACCCGACTACATCAAGTTTGTCTATGCGTGCAGTTGGCTTGGCGTGATCGTCGTCCCGATTAACATACGTCTTTCGGCTGTGGAGATCGATCGCTTGCTGGAAAATGCTGGTCCGCGCGGATTGGTACGGCATTCCTCGTTGCCAATGCCAACGTCTCGACTTCGCTGGGAACTGGTGCTAGACCAACAGCCTCTGGAACGGGGAGAGTACACTTGCCCGGACCCGTGTTACGAATCCGAAGCCATTCTTGCGCTGATATATACCAGCGGAACGACTGGTCAGCCAAAAGGTGTGATGGTGACGCATGCTAACATTTTGGCGAACCTCCATCATTTCAACTACTGGATGCCATATCGGGAAGGGGGCGTGTTTTTGCACGCGGCTCCCATGTTTCATATCGCCGATTTTCCTGCGATGTTTGCTGCGCCCGCGTTCGGCGCTTGCCAGATTGCGCTGCCAACGTTTAACCCGGCGGGCTTCTGTGAAGCAGTTGAGAGGGAGCGAGCCAACTACACGGTTTTAGTCCCGACGATGATCAACCTGCTCACTCAATTTGCGGAAATCAAGAACTTCGATTTGAGCAGTCTCGCCGTCCTCACTTATGGTGGATCGCCAATGGCGCCTGAGTTGATTGCTCGAACCCGAGAACTTCTGCCGAAAGTAAAGCTAGTTCAGGTCTATGGGCTCAGCGAAACGGGATTGCTTACCGGTCTTCAAGACGAGGACCACACTGGCGCAAAACTGTTATCTTGCGGACGGCCATGTCCAGGTATCGATCTGCAGGTGGCCGATGAATCCGGCAAGCAGGTCGAAAACGGGCAACGCGGTGAACTGGTAGCGCGTGGCGAAAATGTAATGGCCGGATATTGGAACGACCGCGAAGATACCGCGGCTGCCTTCCGAAACGGCTTCTTTCGCACGGGAGACATCGGCTACCAGGATGCGGACGGCTATTTCTATATTCTGGATCGCCTGAAGGACATGATCGTCACAGGCGGGGAAAACGTCTATTGCGGCGAGGTCGAGGCAGTCATCCTCACGCATCCAGCCATCCGCGAGGCCGCGGTCTTTGGCATACCTGATCCCAAGTGGGGAGAATTAGTAGCCGCGTCTATCGTCCTCAAACTGGGCATGCACATCAATGCGGAGGACCTGACCAAATACTGTCGCAAATTCCTGGCGAGCTATAAGATCCCCCGCCGCGTGGAGTTCTCAGAAACAGACTTGCCGAAAAGCGGCTCTGGCAAAGTGCTGAAGCGCCTTCTACATGAGCGTTTCTGGGCCGGCAAAGAACGGGCTGTTAGCTAAGGCTCCCAACAAAATCACCAGCGCGAGCCTCTTGCGCTATGAACGACTCTAAATCCATTACCTAATTTACAATCGCACATCTTATTCTTGCTTGTGTATTTATGGATGCACTTATTCGGTAGCAGCAGTCGCGAGCCCCGCAAGGCGGCACATCCCACGGCATCCAGACGTTCAACATGCTCGGGGCGGCGAGTACATGTTCATTGCCGAGCCAATCGGCACTGAAATGGTTGGGGGATCTAGCAGGTTGACGAGCTGGCTTTGCCGACATCACGAGAGGGAATAAGGAGAGCGACGTTTTGAAGACAAGAGCCGACCATGCAATCGAATATTCACGCACTTGAGTTCGTGTTCTTGCTTCTGCTGCTCTTCATTGTGGTATTCGGGCTGCTTTCCAAAAAGCTGAAGATTCCTTACCCAATCGTTTTCGTGATTGGTGGTTTGCTGCTGAGTTTTGTCCCCGGGATTCCGCGGATCAGTCTGAATCCTGACGTAATATTTTTCGTTATTTTGCCTCCGCTTTTTTATAGCGCAGCCTGGTTGACTTCCTGGCGCGATTTTTCTTACAACTTAGCTAGCATTTTGTTTCTCGCCTTCGGCCTGGTTACGTTCACGGTTCTGGGTGTGACGGCCTTAGGGAATTGGTTTCTACCGGGATTCGACTGGCGCGTGGGCTTGGTGCTCGGCGCCGTGGTGGCACCTACCGACGCCATTGCCGCAACCACCATCTCGAAACGAGTTGGATTGCCCAAGCGTGTCGTCGATATTTTAGAAGGCGAAAGCCTGCTCAATGACGCTACTGCATTGCTCGCGCTCGAATTCGGACTCGCGCTGTTGGTGGGTGGCGAAAGACCGACATTCACCCTTGGCGTATTGCGGCTCAGTTACCTCATTACCGTGGGCATTCTGATTGGGCTGGTGATCGGTGAAATCGTTTATCTTGTCGAAAATCGGATTGACGATGGCCCAATCGAAATCGCGCTCAGCATTCTGACTCCCTACGTCGTCTATCTCACAGCCGATGCTTTGCATGCTTCCGGCGTGCTAGCAGTCGTAGCGTGTGGGCTGTATCTGAGCCGTAAGAGCTCCCAATTCTTCTCGCCAACGGTTCGGCTTCAGGTCTGGGCGGTTTGGAATTCTCTGGACGCCATTCTCAATGGACTGGTGTTTGTATTGATCGGGCTCCAACTACCTTATGTGCTCGGCAACATTCCCGATCATCGGCCGGGAACACTAGTCACCTACGCAGCCGCGTTCAGCGCATTTCTTATTTTGTTGCGGCTGATATGGAGCTTCCCCGGCGCTTACATCGCAAATCTGATTCGCAGGCGCATTCTTCATCAGGATGAACCACTCCCTAGTGCGCGCCAGACCTTCATCATCGGTTGGACAGGAATGCGGGGCGTCGTCTCGCTGGCGGCGGCCATTGCTCTCCCACTAACACTCAAGCACGGCAGTACATTTACGCAACGCAATATGATTATCTTTCTGGCATTCAGCGCGATCCTGGTCACGTTGGTGCTTCAAGGACTCACGTTGCCACCCCTGATTCGAGCGCTGGGGTTTGCTGCAGCCTCGGGATCACACTCCGGTTGCCGAGAGGAGCAAGATGCGAGACGCGCCATTCTAAATGCAGCGCTGAAATATCTGGGCAACATTCGTCGCAACGCAAAGCCTGAAGTCGTCGCAGTATATTACGACCTCTCACAGGGTTATCGTTCCCGCCTGGCGGGTTTAAGTCAGGAGGGAACTGTCTCTACAGATGGAATTGGGCCCGGGTTTTACAAGGAATACGTTGAAGTCTATCGCAAGTTGCTGAAGGTCCAGCAACAGACTGCGGTGCGCCTTCGCAACGAACGCCGCATCAGTGATGAGCTACTTCGTGAGCTGCAGCGCGAACTGGACCTGAGCGAATCAAGACTTGCGCTCGTACTTACATAGAACTAGATCAGGAGCAAGGCGCTAACGCAGGTCGTAAGGGATCGTTACCGCCAGCAAGAAGCGTGCAGTTAGCTGAGGCGTCCAACAAAAGGCTACTTGCCCGCCTCTTGTTGTATGAACGGTCTCAATCAATGCACAACTCACAATTCACATTACGTAAGAGCATCCGCGTCGCGAACATCGCCATCGTTTTAGCAATCGTAACGGCGGGCACTCGCCCGGCAGCCGCCGAAGATACAGCGACGAGAGTTCAAAAGGCTGTCAGCGTTCTCAACAGTCTCGCGGAATCTTCAGGGAAAGGTCTTCGGCCCGAAGAGTTCGCCAGCGCCGACTGCGTCGCAGTCATCCCGAGATTTAAGAAAGGCGCTGCTGTCGTTGGCGTCAGTTTTGGACGTGGATTCATCTCTTGCCGCAATGGTGATAATTGGTCAGCGCCTGCCGCGATCACGCTGGAAGGTGGCAGTCTGGGCGTACAGATCGGCGGCGAGAAGATCGACATCATCATCCTATCGCTGGACAAGGAGCGCCGCTCGAAGCTATTGTCAGATCGGTTCGCGATCGGAACGGGTGTTTCGGCTGCATGGGGGAATGGAAAGTTGGCGCACGGTGATTCAGACGCCAGGATTCTATTCTTCGGCCACACCGATGGAGCTTTCGCCGGCTTCGACCTCGACGGCACCACCCTGAAACCAGACGACTCCGGCAACAAGGCCCTTTACGGCAAAACCATAACCAACAGTGAAATCGTCGAAAGTGCCGCCATACCTGCCGTCGCTCAACCTCTGATCTCGAAGCTCACGTCCGTTGTCCATGCCGAAACCGCCAGCGCGGCAGGCTCGCCTGGAAAGCTGTAAGGCAAGTCAAGCGAATAGGTAGCGGGATGAACCAGCGGCAGCGCTGAACCCGTTAATATTCCTTTGTGGTCGTAAGAGGAGGCGAACCTATATGGACGCGGAACTCGGGTAACACTTCCGATCGATGACAGGGGTAACGACAACCCTTGAATCGGAGAATGAGTGAATACCGTGGAAAGACACCCGACCATCAGATTAGCGCCTCAAGTTCATCGCTGAAGTGCTGTCAGGCGAACAACGATGGCGGATCGTTGCCGCCGCTTTGGAATATCGCGGAAGACTAGCTAAAAGCGGTATAACCGCTATGAGGTCAGTGGACGCCTCACTCAAACGGCAATCCTGTTCCCGAATCAACACTGCAACGCATCATTGAGTTGAGGCAGCAACGTGAGCGCTCATAGTATTCCAACAGTGTTTCAATGAACCTCGGCGGTTTGTCGCAGCTCTCGTTTTGATGGGTGCTGAACCGGGAATCCTCGATGTCAGCAGGGCGAAATCGTCTGGAACCGATTCCGTTGCGCAACTTAGTCGACGTTAAGGAAACCCGTGGTCGTGTGGGAATGACTGGCTCCAACTGTCCAACGTATGCGCTGCGGCACTCTGCATGAATGTGCGATCTCGTACATGGGGTGGCAAACCAGTTCCCGAAAATCCCGATGCGCAAGTGTCCTGGACGCCGAATCCGGCTATACTGTTCGACTATGCGTCATTACCAACCTTGCCGGCAATACGTGTTTCGCCCGATCCGAGGCGGGGGTTGCCGTAGAACGCTGCCACGCCACAGACAGCAGAAGCTGTTGCCAAGCCCAATGGCAAAGCCAGCGAGTGTCTCAGCAGCAAAGCACCGACGACGGCTCCAGCAAACATGAGGAGAATGGACATTACCCGTCTTTGCCATCGTGGATCGCCGCCCCCAGCAAGAGAAGAGTCTGCTGCCAGGCCAGTGATCGTCAGCGTCAAAACTGTCGTGGTTAAATCCGGCAGAGCAATCTTTCGAACAGTGGCGTTCCTGAGACCCATCGCCAAAGCTGTAAGCACGATGACGGCATACATGCGTGTTGAGTCGAAGAGAACTGGGACGATCGACGCCAGTGTTGCCGCGAGCAGGAATAGGGCCTCGCACCCAAATGCAGTCATCTTCCACCGATGACTTGAGAGCGGCGTCACTTTCGCCGCAAGACGTCCTCCGATCAACGCACCCACGAAGAATGCAGTGAAGGCTGTCAGAGAGCGCAACGCGGATAACCCTGGTACACCCGCTAAAGCAAAGCCAAGAAGCACGATATTACCAGTCATATTGGCCGTGAAGATGTGCCCAAGAGCGATGTAACTTACGGCATCTATTAGCCCGGTAACCGCCGTAAACAAGTACAGCAATAGGAGGAGGATGCGTTCTTGGCGAGCTTCTTGCATCATGGAACCTCGGTCGGCCGCAAATGTCTCGACGTCCTGTTTCGCTCGCGTCCGATCTTCTGGGCTACTTCCCGACTCGTCGCGTAATAACCGGCGATCAGCCCCAGAGCGCCGATCGCCGCCACATTGTTGAAATAGGTCCTCCGCATACTACCTGCCTGATGACGCTTAGAATTTGTAACCAACCCACAATGCCCAATAATTCAGATTGCGCCCCGGTTGCGTTTCCTTGAGAAAACGACCTGCATAGAAGATTCCATAATCTCCCTGAAACCAAAGATGGGAATTCACCTGCCATCGAACCTCTACGCCCGGCCTGTGTCCGACGAAACGTGCCCGGCTACCATCTGCCGGCCTGATAAGGAAACCGGGCACTGCGTACACGCCGTCTTCCAGGCTCTGTCGCCATTGAATAATCCAGTCGAAGGATGCCGTCACGTTGTGTGGGAATGTCCCTTCAACCCTAGGATGAAAATCGATGAAATTGATGGGACCTGGACCCGTGGTAGCCAGGACCCCGAAGTAGTTCCCTTTCGGGAACAACGGATTGAATGTTCCTAGTGTATTCGGATCCGATTTCGGATGGTCTCCGCTGGAAATATCCGCCTTCGCGCTGAAGCGGGGCTTAAGCGCTACCGTTGGAACTCGATAGCCGGATTCAGACGCAACAGTCCAGGCGCGGATCTTGGCGGAGCCGAACGTTCCGAATTGCGAGAGCGCCTCGTAGTCGAAGTCCCAACCAGGCCGCTCGGTCGCGATTGGCCGCGACAACCTTGCGCCGAGACTATGACGCAGCTCCTGTGCTGTGCCGCGCTGAAATGTTGCAAGTTTGCGGTCCAATCCCAAGTAATATGCTTCGAGAGAAACTTTCTTGGAGAGCGGCCTGGTCGCATATATCCCCCAAAGGCCGACCTGGTGGTTGGGAGTGTTATCGAACAATCCAGGCTTATCCAAGTCGGGACGCACAGCAAATCCGTCGATCCGCCAGGAATTGACCTTTCCCATGACTCTGAAACCATCGAAGCTGAGCCTGACATTCGGGCCCTCACGCACGTCGATCAAGCGGCCTGAACCATATTCCATCTCTTGCCTGCCAGCTCGAAGTCTGATCCAGTTGGGGCCTTCACGGGTACCCATTTCTAAAAAGGCTGCCTGGAAATCAAGTTTCTTTTCGTCGATTGGCCGCGGACCGCCAAACCGAAAGGAATTCAACCCACTCTTCAACTCGAAGAACGTGCGAACGTGACTGCCGTAATGAAGATCAACGGAAAGCACGTAGCGTTGGTTCAGGTACCCATTCATGTACGGCTGTTGGCCCCAGTTGTCGTTGCCAATTTGTTCCCACACGAGTCTGGCTTCTCCGCCAATCGTCACATACCAATCACCGTTGTTTCGAAGTGGAATGTATTTAACTGGATCCCAAAAATCCCGCCGGAGACTTCTATTTAGTAGAAAGCTCCAATCCTCGTCCTCCCTCAGTAACTTGTAACTGCGATCCGGAACATCGGACCCTTCAGCGCTGTTCGATTGTGCGAGTACAATTGGGTTGCTGATAAGGAAAACTACTGCCAGTACCGGGAGCAATCGCTTAAACATCTTTTCTCAAAACCAACCGTTCTGCGCAGCTTCCGCATTGTGTCGACGAAATTTACTTTTTAATCACCGAGTGAATCTCCGCGATGTATCCTCCAGGAAATTGCACGATAGCGGCCTCCCGCTGATCGGTTTGATACGGAGCAACCAGGACTGTTACGCCAGCACTCGTTGCCTTTATTAGCGTGTCCGCAAGATTTGCGACCTCATATCCGGTCACGTCCCGTCCGTATGGATATGGAAGATGACCGTCTGTCACGAGGACACTCAGTTTGCCAAAAGTTGAATCGATTCGAATTCGCCGATAGGTGTCTTTCGGTCGCCCAATCTCAGCGCCAGGTGCGCGATCATCGTTGGAGACAACTTTGCCGTGCGAGAAGGCAACAAAGCTTTGAACGAATGAGTCCGCCCTATCGGTGGACACATAAACGCGATTTTCTGGAACTGTGTCGAGAGGTTTGTAGGATGGCCGTTTGGAGTGCACATAAAGCTGCGTGTTGACGCCGCCTGGCCATTGGATGACTGCATCCTGCCCGATTGGATCATCAAACGGAGTGACAAGCACATCGGCGCCCGTTTCTCGAGCAGCGCGTATCGCTGTTCCCATGTCAGTTACTAAGTACCCGGTTCGTTCCAAGCCGTACGGATATGGGATGGGTGTCGTGAAGCCGAACGCGGAAATCGTACCAACTGGCGTCAAGATTAATTGTGAGAAGGTGCTGCTGGGATTTGGCGTTACGTGTGTGACAACCTTCTTCGATGTCGTTCCGCCCAATGTCGCTAATACGCTGGAAACGAAGCGGTCAAAATCTTCTGACGCGATGTAAACGTGTGTTGTGTCGTATTGCGGCCCAACGGCCACGTCAGGCGTCGCTGACATGGTATGCGCCGTCGTCTCCGGGCTCTGCTGACAGAGGGCAGCAGACAAGCCTCCGGCCACCAATAGAATCGTGAAACTGACTATCGAGAATGCTCGCGGTAATCGCATAGAAATCTCCTTTCTCAAACTCCTTTATTTCGTTGCGGAGGCCATTCGCCGGTCGTCCAATGGGACCCCGCTCACTTCAGTGCCACATAGTCTGTGCGTGAGTACTTGGCCGCGGTTCTGAAAGGTCTTGAGCAGCCCTGCTGCTAGCTCGGCCCCCACCATTGGAGCCAACAAGAACACCCACAACTTGTCTGTGTGTCCAGAGACCACAGTGGGACCAAACTGACGTGCGGGACTTACAATGCCGCCGGTCTGCGTGCCGTGAGCCGCAATGCTGAACCCAATCAAAATCCCAACAAGCCAAGGCACGAAAGGACCGAGTCGCGGACTGGACAGGAAATACCCGACCATGAAGACAAGTACGCCCATACCGGCGGCCTCAGCAAAAAACAGCGGCGCCGCTGACCATCGGGGAGCGGGTTGAATAACGGCATACAACACCGGGGGCTGTTCCACGACACTTCCCCACACTGGACGAGCGGCCACCACGCCGAATACTGAACCGAGCAACTGTGCGGCAATATAAGGGAGTATTCCGGCCGCAGGAAACACACCAAATCGCCACATCGCAAACGATATTGCAGGATTCGTGTGCCCGCCGCTGATCTTGCCGAGCGGACTCTTGATGAGTCCAGCCAGCAGAACTCCGACTGCGGTTCCGACAATCAGTAGTTCGACATGAATCTGCGGGAGGGCGCGCGAAATTGGCGAAGGACCCACGACAAATCTCACAATCGTCGTTACCCCGAAAAGCAGAATCGAGGTGAGAATCAGCTCAATCGCACTGTGCCGCGTTAGCTCAGAAAATCGTGATGGCCCGGTGGCGGTCATATTCGACTCCTCAGAATGCGAAGCAATCGCATCCGAGCTCCCAGATACCTTTCTCGCCAAAAACCCAGCGATGCGCTCCTCGAGAGGCTTTCCGATCGGTCGCCGAGAACGCTACGCGCTCAGGAGCCTCGACGGTCGCCTTGCCGCCTTGCCGGTATCCGCCGTAATGTTTCACCGGAGACCAGTCGGGACTGACGGGCAGCGCAGGCGGCGCCAGCTTTGAAAACTCCGCACTGGCGTACACAACCTTGCCACCGACGATAGTCAGCACCGATTCAAGGCCCTTAATCTCCTCTTCTGGAATGGAGAAATAATCGGCCGTAAGCACCGCCAAGTCAGCGAATTGTCCCGGGACGAGAGCTCCTTTTTGGTTTTCTTCACTAGAGAACCAAGTGCTACCCACGGTGTAGAGCCGCAGAGCTTCGCTTCGATCCATTCGATTCGTTTCCAGATAGAGTTGCAATCCTCCTAAAGTCCGGCCGGTAACCAGCCAATAGAGCGACAGATACGGGTTGTAGCTGGATACCCGTGTTGCATCCGTGCCGGCACCGACCGGGATGCCGAATTCGAGCATGCGCCGAATTGGCGGCGTGCGTTGTGCTTGCGCTTTGCCATATCGATCGACGAAGTACTCGCCCTGGAATGCCATTCGATTCTGTACGGCGATTCCTCCGCCGAGTGCCTTCACGCGCTGAAGGTTTTTGTCAGAAATCGTTTCGCAGTGATCGAAGAACCAGTGCAGACCTTGGAACGGCACTTCCCGGTTAACTTCCTCGTAGATGGCCAGAGCGCGAGAGATCGTCTCGTCATACGTAGCGTGCAATCGGAAGGGCCAGCGGTTCTCAGCCAAATGCCGAATCACGGCTTTCAGTTCACTTTCCATCACCGGCGGCATATTCGGCCGCGGCTCGAGGAAGTCTTCGAAGTCCGCAGCGGAAAAAGCGAGCATTTCGCCGGCGCCGTTCATGCGATAGAAGTCGTCGCCATCGCCCGGCTTCGTCATCTTTGTCCAGTTCTTAAAATCAGCGAGTTCCCGTTTGGGACGCTGTGGAAACAGGTTGTACGCGAATCGGAGTGTGAGTTCACCTTTTCGATGGAGGTCGTTAATAACTGCGTAGTCGTCCGGATAACTTTGGAAGCCGCCACCAGCGTCAATGACGCTCGTCAGCCCGAAGCGATTTAGTTCTCGCATGAACAAACGGGTTGAATTGGTCTGATCTTCGCGTGAGAGCTTTGGGCCCTTGGCCAGAGTGGAGTAGAGAATATTCGCGTTCGGTTTCGCAATCAGCAGTCCCGTAGGGTTTCCGCGTTTGTCGCGCTGAATCTCTCCGCCAGGAGGATCAGGAGTTTCCTTGGTGTAACCCACGGCGCGAAGCGCCGCGCCGTTCAGGAATGCACTGTCATACAAGTGAAGAACGAAGACCGGTGTATCAGGAGCGACCGCATTGATCTCATCCAACGTGGGCATCCGGCGCTCGGCGAACTGAAATTCGGTCCAACCACCTATTACTCGGACCCATTGTGGAGGTGACGTGCGCTGCGCCTGATCTTTTAACATTCGCAACGCATCTGCCACAGACGGTACTCCGTCCCAGCGCAGCTCCATATTGTAATTGAGCCCGCCGCGAATCGGATGCATGTGCGAGTCGTTGAGACCGGGAATTATCGTGCGGCCATTCGCATCCATTACTTTGGTGGCAGGACCACGGAGGCGGAAAATATCGCGAGCATTGCCGGTTGCGGTAATTTTCCCCTCGGCAATTGCGAGAGCGTCCACGAATGACGGAACGCTATTCGTGGCGATTTTGGCGTTGTGCAGTATCGTGTCAGCAGGCATAGATATCTCCTTGGCGCAAATACTTCCTCCAAGCTCGTTTTGACCAGAGGGAAGGGGAGGTTACAACCCTCCGGTCTCCTTGACTTGTGGCTCCTTACTTGTGCGCTCCGGCGAGAGCTGATGGAATCACGTACTCAGGAAATGTCGTGGCTGGAGCGCCGTGAACCATGGTGTACGCGTACTCCACGCCAATTCCATATGCTCCGAGGTGTGTTTTCACGATGTCCATCACTGCGTCATAGGTGTCGCGGTGCGCCCAGTCGCGCTGCCATTCCAGTAGTGTCGAGAGCGCGGTCACCGGTTTAGCCCCGGCTTGAATAACTCTCTTCATCGCATTGTCGTGAGAAAGCTGGCTAACATCTCCGCAGCAATCTTCAACGACGAAAACTTCGTAGCCGTCGTGAATGGCCTGAACGGTAGGAAGGGCAACGCACGTCTCAGTCCAGAGCCCACACAAGACAATCTTCTTGCGACCTGTTCGCTCGATCGCCGCGACAAAGTTCTTGTCATCCCAAGAGTTCATCGAGGAACGTTCGATCGGCTCCTGCTTCGGGAACACGGCCCTTATTTGGGGCCAAAGATTACCACTAAAGCTTTTCGTTTCTACTGTCGTTAGTACGACTGGAACCTCGAAGAGCTTGGCAGCTTTCGCGAATGCCACCGTATTATTTATGATCGTTTGGCGATCGAAGTTGCTAACTCCGAATAGCATTTGCGGCTGATGATCTATCAGAGCCACTACGCAATTATCGGGAGTTAGTAACCCCTTCTCGCTGAGCTTTACACGTCCATTGTTAGAAATCATTATGTCTCCTTCGAAATAGATTGCTATTACTACACAATTTGTTTGTCACGAATTAGTCGCGCTCTCGTAAGATCCGGTCACCGATGGAAGCAGGCATGGTCTGAAGCAGTGTGAACCTCGTCGATCTGATCCGGGCTCTGCTCAATCGCAATCGCCTCACGCTTCATGGCAAACGTCGCCACAGGATGGTGTAGCGGTCATGCTTGGTACCAAGCACTCGATCGGCCATTCGCGCAAGGCATTGCCCGATAAGCATCTAGCCGGCGCTGACAGCGTGGCCACATGAGCAAGAAGATGCTGGCAACTCGCCACTTGTCGGCCTTTCGCCATTTTCAAGTTTGCGTGAACAGCGCCAACCCGTGTCCATTACGCTCAGTAAATGCACTGGATGAGGGCGGAACTCGTAATTGTTTGAAGAGATCCAGATCGCCGAGCCGTGTAGATTCGATGTATGATGCTCGCCATGGCTGCACCGGGACACGAGTCCGAATCGAAACACTCGCTGAATATCATCGATTCGGTTCCCTCCCTGATACACACCAGCAGGCCTGACGGCTATCTCGATTACTTCAACCAACGTTGGCTCGATTATCTGGGAGTTCCGATGGAAGGCCTACTTGGCTGGAAGTGGACAGCAGCAATACATCCTGAGGACGTCGAAGCCATCGTGACCAGATGGCGTTCTTCAATATCAACCGGCGAGCCTTTTCTGCATGAAGCGCGCGTGCGGCGAGCTGATGGGGCGTATCGCTGGATGCTGCACCACAAAATCGGGCTGCGTGACGAGCATGGAGAGATTGTCAAGTGGTACGGATCGAGTATCGATATCGAGGACCGCAAGCGCGCCGAAGAACGGCTCCGGAAACATGCCCAAGAACTGCAAAGAAGCGAGTTCTATCTCGCCGAGGGGCAGCGTCTTGCGCACATAGGTAGCTGGGCCTTCGATCCTGCCGGATTCGACTACTGGTCTCCGGAATTATTTCGGATGCACGGCCTCGATCCGGCCCGCAAACCGCCTACTGTACAGGAATACTTGGATTGTATCCACCCACAGGATCGCGAGTCCATGGCGAACCTCATCAAGGGACTCTCGGCGAAAGCTTCGCCCTTCGATGCCACCAAGCGCATCGTGCGGCCCAATGGCGAGGTCCGGTACATTCGCTGCGTCGGGGTTCCTGTCTTCGAAAACCAAAGCCTGAAAAAGTACGTTGGCAGCGCCCTAGACATTACGGAGCAGGAGCTCGTGACCCAGGAACTCCGACGGCGGGAGGCCTATCTGGCAGAAGCCCAAAGACTCAGCCACACAGGCAGCTTCGGGTGGAAACCTGATGACGGAGAGGTTGTCTGGTCAGACGAAACCTATCGCATCTTCGAGTACGACAGTACAGTAAAGCCAACCGTAGATTCAGTGTTGCAGCGCATACATCCCCAGGATAGAGCCCTCGCACAAGAGGTCATCGATGGCGCATCCCAGACTGGCGCTGACTTCGAACATGAGTATCGCTTGTTGATGCCTGACGGACGAGTCAAGCACGCCCACGCGATCGCTCACACGGTACAGAATGCCTCTGGCGACGACGAGTTTATCGGGGCTGTGACCGACATCACCGAACGCAAAACCACCGAAGACAAGATCCGGCGCCTGGTCGAAGCCGGTATTCTGGGAATATTCTTCGCGAACGTCGAGGGTGAGATAGTCGAGGCCAACCAGGCGTTTCTACAATTGCTGCAATACGGCCGTGAGGATCTCGTCTCGGGTCGATTGCGCTGGGCGGATCTGACGCCGGCCGAATGGCGCGAGCGCGACGAACGCTCCCTGGCAGAGTTCGTAGCAACTGGGGTTTTTCAGGCATACGAGAAGGAGTATTTCCGGAAAGACGGCAGCCGCGTGCCGGTGCTGGTTGGAGGCGCGGCGGTTCGAAGTGCGAACGAAGGCGTCGTGTTCGTCCTCGACTTGAGCGAACAAAAGCGCGCCGAGGAAAAGATCCGAAGAAGTGAATCGTACTTGGCGGAAGCGCAAAGATTAAGCCAAACCGGCAGTTGGGCCTGGAGTCCGGAGCAGGATATCAGGTACTGGTCGGAGGAATGCTACCGTGTTCTGAGTTTCGATCCACAGAATGGTTTGCCCCGATTCGAAGACTTCTTTCAGCGGATTCATCCCGACGACCAACCCGGCTTCAGGGAACTAATCCAGACAGCCATCCGCGAGAAGGCAGAGTGGGAGGCGGACTACCGCATCGTGCATCCGGATGGCCCCGTGAGGAACATTCACGTCGTAGCTCATCCTGTTCTCAGCACGTCGAACCATCTCGTTGAATTTGTGGGCACCGTAATCGACGTCACTGAGCGCAAGGCAGCGGAGGAAAGGATCCGGGAACAGGAAATGGAGCTCCGGCAGATGCTGGACCTCGCGCCTCAACAGGTTGCCGTATTGGGACCCGATGGTGAACGTCTTTATGCCAACCGCATTGCGCTCGATTATGTCGGACTTAGTCTCGAAGAGTGGCAGCAAAAACCCGGAAATATTTTTGCGCCGGGTGGGTTCCTTCATCCTGACGACCGGGAACGGGTGGCGCGCGCTTATTCCGATGGTACGCGTTCCGGTGGCTCCGCTTTCGAGTTGGAGTTGCGGATTCAGGGAGCGGATGGGAATTATCGCTGGTTTTTATTTCGTTGCAATCCCCTTCATGACGACAAGGGACAGGTCAAGCGTTGGTATCTTGCCTCGACGGACATT
>Ga0193753_10000946_pt1 | contig 26210 bp, 20 predicted proteins | sample H1c2metaG_FD_144925 | JGI IMG/M metagenome (GOLD analysis project Ga0193753, IMG submission 144925) | Soil microbial communities from a riparian zone of the East river system, Colorado, United States - H1c2 | ecosystem: Environmental > Terrestrial > Soil > Riparian zone | place: USA: East... | reverse complement strand
TCCTCATCGGTCGCCTCGGACAGAACGCAGAAGCCAAAACCGCTCAGAACAACCGCGAGTACGTCATCCTCAACATCGCAACCCAGGAAAGCTGGAAGAGCGACAAAGGCGACTACGACACCCGCACCGAATGGCACCGCGTCTATGCCTGGAGGAATCTATCGAAGTTCGCCAAGACTCTCCAGAAGGGGCAGCTCGTCACCGTGGAAGGCATTCTCCGCTATCGCGAGGTAGAGGATGAAGTCAAAGGGGCAACCTTCAAGCACTGGATCGCCGAGATCCACGCCGTCAGCATGAAGCGGCTCTCGAAAGTTGAAGCCGCAGATGATCCTTCGGACGGGGCCGACGACGAGTAGTCGTTCGGACTTGGGTGGAATGAGCCCCTTCTCGTTCCACCTTAGAACTACTCGTTCTCCGACACGCTAAAGACGATTCGGCAATTAGATGCCCGGAGAATTTTGTGCACCCTGTTCACTTTCTTTTGCAATCAAGGAAGTGAGACCCCTTCTATGTGCTGGGTTGTATCCAGAAATGAAGGAAACAGAGATTCAAGAAGGGTGGCAGGATTAAGCGGGGAACGCTGCCGAGCTTCAGAATGGTCAATCAACGTTGATCTCAAACCCAGGCTTCCGTAAATCGTCAGATTCCGGCCCAACCGATCCATTGAATGATAGATCACCGTGTCCCCTTCCCTCACGAAGGCGAGTAATGAAGCGATTTGGGGACGGTGCACGTCTTTTCCTGAAGCTTTGTCCAGAAATGTGCGATTGAGCTTCAAACCTTCCGGTTGCCAATTCTCGTTCTGGTCGATAGTGCTGACCCGCACGTAGCCGACGTGCTGGCAGTTCGCACTTTTTGCGTGGCGAAGTGTAACTTTAGGCATTGTTACTTTCTTCATTGTACGTATCAATAAACCTAAATGGGTTCTATTGATACGTTAAATCCCCAAGGTGACAGTGCAATTGATTGATAGAATCGAGCACTCTCACACGTACTTGACCCACGCTTTATAATTCGATTTTGCAACCAGCACAATCTTCGTTACGTGGATCGATTGGCGAGGTGGAACGCTATGGGAACCCGTGGGGAGATGCAAGATCGATTCCTGGCTCCAGACATAGATTCGAGCCTGCACCGGAAAATAGTCTTGCAGTCGAGTCTCGTCAGCGCTCGCAAGACGCTAGCGCCTGCGAAAGTCCGATGCCTTCCCTTCAAAGAGAAGCTGCGAAGGCTGAGGAAAGGTTTAGACGATGAGCATTTTGACGAGTTAACTTTCGCTGTCGGCGAGGCGGAGCGAACCACGCGGCAAAATACCGAACTGGCGGCGATAGTGGCGAATCTGGCAAAGCGGTCCACGAACCGGCGAAGCAGTGAACGCGCACGACTCGAGCGGCGTGTAGGAAATCTTCTGCGCGCACTTCCGTTCCACCTAGCTCGACCGACTATTGTCGAGCTTCTATTGGAACCATCGAAACAGCGCCGGCAAATCGCATTGAAGAGCATCCGCTCAGAGGCGATGGATACTGATTTTGTCCGATTCCTCTGGACGCGTTTTAGGGAGACAGGCGACGACACTTTGCTAAAAGTGCTCCTCAGCCGGCCGATTCCGCTCGATATATTAGACCCTCACCGATTGATCGCTATCTTTGACGAAGACTATTGGAAGATGCGTGTTATTGAAGCGACGTTGAAGGCAGACAAGAACCGTGGCGCCGAATTCGCGATTTCCCATTCACTGCCATTTATCTGGGCATGTGGTCGCAGTGAAGACAAGCGCATGACCTCCAGCGTAGTTGAGTGCCTGTCGAGCGCGCCCGACAAGATTGCGCTTATCGACATAACAGCCTGGGCATTAGGTAAGCTCGGAGCGATAACAGAGCTAACTGAGCTGGAAGCCTTCGTGAATGGACTATCGGAACAATTCGCAATGGAAGGCAACTGAGAATTCCCAGCAGAAAATCCTTAACGAACAGAGCTTTCTTCGCCCAGCCGCCGTCCCCCAAACAGACCGCATCAGAAGAATACGCGCTTAGATGGATTTGAGATTACGCTCTTTTTTTCACTGCTGGGGTCACTTCCCGAACACCTGCCTTGCTCAATAACTGGTAGAACTCGGCGACTTTCTTCCTTCTGCCACGCTCGTCGCAGAAGGTGAAGAAAGCTCTTTGCTTAGCCCTAGCCAGCGCAACAAAGAAGGTAGCGAGGCCATCCGGGTTCTTCGGCGAATGGCTCCACCAGGCATCGTCATCAAGACCCACGAAGAGTATGGTGTGGTATTCGAGACCTTTGCTTTTGTGGACGGTCATAAGTGGAACTTGACCGACGCCTTCGAAAACATCAACCCAGTCGTTTGGCTCTAGACAGCTTTCAGACACAGCCTCCAAATGAAGGCGGAACGCTTCTTTCGCGATCTCGAGACCCTCGCCGGTGTGGTAGGCGGGGTATGCCCTCTTCCACGCCGTGATGTCAGTGAAGTTGAGGATGTTCTCGAACAGCTCATGCAGAGCATCCAAGGAGAGAGCATGCTTGAGTTTGGATCTTGAGGACCGGACAAAAGCAGTGAGGTCTTTGGAAACGACATTACATGCGACATTATCGTCGGGATCTACTGCTCGAAGGCGTTCTGTAGCTTCTGAGGCGACGCTCCACGGACCCGGAGCACGCTTCTGAAGGGCAAGGCGGAAGAATGCGAGAACGATGCGGGTGAACTGTTCGCTCATAAGGTCCTGCAGCGTGGACCGGCCAAGCTTTTTGCTCTCATTTCGAAGGCGAAGTCCCAACTTTTCAAAGGCCGGCTGAAGTTTTTTCTCAAACTGATCCGGTGTCTGCCGGACCAGCAAAGCATAATCGCGCGGCAAGGTGGTCGCTTGTTTCAATTGGTTTCGTATCCAAATCGCAAGTACTTTTGCTTCGGTTTCAAGTGTCGAGAATCTCCAAACTTGGGCAACCGCGCCGTCGATACTACCTTCGACCTGTGATTGGACGACAGCCGTGCCTTTCTCGATTTCTTGCGCTACGACTTGTTGGATTTGCACCAAACCCGGAGACGAACGGAAGTTGAAAAGCAGAGGAACAGAGGATGCGGAGAAATCTTCCTCAAGCCGCTCGAAAGCATCCGGTCGAGCTCCCGCCCAAACCATGATTCGTTGCTTGCTATCGCCAACTGCGGTAACGATCACGCCTGAATTTTGGAAGGTCGAAAGTAAAAAGCCGTACTGCGCGTAAGTGGTGTCTTGGAACTCATCGACAAAGACGTACCTGTAGGTCGCGCGAAGAGACCGGATTATCTCTGGATTTGTGCGCACTAAGAGATCGGCAAGTCGATTGATCAACACGAAAGTGAGGCGGCAACCCTGCCGCGACCGAAGGTGTTCATCCCACCACCGCGCCACAGCGAAACCCATTCCCGTCTTGGGCTGTGCGGCCCGATTGGGAAGCGGCTGGCTACCAACTGTCTTCGGCTCGAAGTCGGCAATGCTGAGACCTGCAATTGCATTCTGCCATTCTGATAGACCTGCGCTCAATCGAGCTTCAGTGAGAAAGGCCTGTACGGCGTTTCTATTTGGAAAGGAAATGTCGTAGCTCTTTGGCGGTCGCCAGAACTCCGGGATAGCGATGCGGAATCGATCAACGAGGCTTTTCGTAAAAGAATCGAAAGTCATCGAACTAAACAGCGCCGCGCGATTTGGATCGCACCTCTCGCGCACACGATTCGCCAAATTCTCCGCAGCGTCTGACTTGAACGAGATCGCCAGAATGCGCTTAGGAGCGGGACATAATCCCGTCTCCAGGAGATAGGCCGCGCGCTGCGCAAGAAATTCGGTCTTTCCAGCGCCGGGACCCGCTACGACACAGGTATTAGTTTGTTGCCGCAAGGCGGTCCAAGCGTTCGGTTCAAGTACCTTGATTCCCTTAGGCTTCCACAGTTCGGGACTGACGTAGGGCATGTCTCCAGCTACCCCTTTCCGAAGGATGTAGCGTCCCCTGTGAGGTTCTGGATGAACTGAATCAGAGTCTTGCACTCCGCGGGCATCTGGGCTGCAAGGACCGCGTCAGTTATTAAGTTGAGCGCTCGCATATGGGTGCTGGGCTTACCTCTGCCGAGGAAGAGATAGCGGTACCAGGAGAGCTGATCTTGTTCGGTCACGTAGAGATCATGCCGACCCTTGTCACCCAAGACCGCGGCCCGTGGGTCTGTGCTATCAGGGCCTTCCATTCCCGGTCCGAGCGTGCGGTACGCATCCGGAAAGGCCTTTAGCATGGTGTAATCGATATCGAGTGGACTTGAGAAGAAGACCCGCCATTTCTGCAGGTGAGTCAACCATATGTTCATCCCGTCGGCACCCTCAATGGACTTCGGATCCCGCGCTGCCAAAGCCGTGAGCGCGCCCTTCAGTTCAGCCTCCGTATACTTCTTACCGAAAAGTTCTGTCGCACTGACACCGTTGTCGAGCAATTGGTCACACGCAGTCTTGATGCGACCCCACCCGCCTCCATGTCGGCCCCAGTCCAAATCCAAGAGTGTTGCGTATGGAATGGCGAGGTCGGTCAGCAGCTTCCAGAGGTGATTCACGTGCCGGCCGCCGAGGGGCACAATCGCCACAGATGATGGATCGATGTGAAAGCCGAGTGATGCGGCCAAGCGGGGGAGAATGATCTCTTCAGACGCTCCCTCGCCCAAAACGACGTATCTTGCGAAATACAGCTCTGGATAGGCCCTGACTGCTTGTTTCAAGAACTTGGCTGCTTCCTCGTCGTCCTTCGGCATCCGTATGCAATTGGCCATCGCCGTTCTGTTCAGAGAATCTAAACGAAGGTGGCGTATTTGGTGTGGTTCCACCCGAGCCAAAATGCTAGAAGAGTGGCTCGAAAGGAACGCCTGAGCGCGGAGCCCCTCCGTCAACTGAGTGACTTGGTCAACAATACGGGAGAGATAGAAGGGAGCGAGGCTGTTTTCTGGTTCCTCAAGCGCGATGAGCGTCAGCGCCGGTATGCTCATGTCTTCATTCTGAAAACCCACACCATTGCCCGCTACGATATCGCCCTCAACGTCGAGCGTGGCCGCAGTCATCGCCAGGTGAAAGAGAGAACGTTGGCCGTCGCTGAGATCTTCTAGGGGGCGGATGGTGCCATGCTCGTCCGGGGCGAACACCACAGAGACGTTACGAACGAACTCTTCAAAGCGTGTGTCGATCGGGGAGAAACTAGGCGTCAGCTTTGTACCCGCAGCGTTGAGCTGTTGCCAGCGCGAAACGAGTGTTCCGGTCAGCGTCGCAACGGCGGGCTCCTTTGCGAATTCCGTTTGGAGTGAGTGCCCGGCAGACCTAACCGTGGCTTGCATGCCTTCTGACCAAGCGACCGCTCGCCAGAGGCGCCCCCGTAAGAAGGTAGCGAGCTGCGATGCTCCGTCGCGCGACGCAGGAACGTAAATCATTTGAATGCGGAGACGGTCGTTCGCACGAAGATCAACGCAGTCTTCTTCGCCGAAGTCTCCAAGTGTCCGAACGACCCAGCGCTTAGAGTCGATGCTTCCGTCCACTGAGCCGTCGGCGATCCACCGCGCTTCGAGCCGAATGCGGCACTTGAGGTGTCCTCGATCGTCGACTGAGAGTTGATTGAAGAATTCCGGCACCGCAGAGTGGTCGCCCTCCTCAACTTGGAGCTCCGGCAGAGCCAGAATGACTTCAATCGCAAGCTGCCGCTCCGTAGGAGGCTGTTCTTCCTTCCATGGAACATGGAAGTCCTGACAACGCAGCCGGCGCTGCTCCTGCGAAATGCTGAAGAGACGCAAGAGCGCATGCATCACTGCGGTCTTGCCAGCCCCATTATCTCCGACGAAGGCGGTGAAATCCTGTTCCATCGCGATCGTAGTGGTTGCGGGACCGAAACAGCGAAAGTTGGTGAGCGAAAGACTTTCAATATGCATAATTGTTATCCAAGGCTAATCTAAATCGATGGTGGCATGACACTCACGACTTCGAGGAATTACCTCTTTTATATCTGTCCTTTGCCTGTGTCCCGAGGTGTTTTCATTTTTGTCCGGCTTTGCAAGTAAGTCCATCAAGAACAATTGCAGCTCCAGCCGCGCGCTGGCATGAACCACCGCCCTCGTCTTCCGACTCCCACCCGTGCGTCCTGTTCCTGCCGCAACGCGACCCTGTTTCTTCACTGCGCCTTTGGCGCCTACGTGGAGCAACCGCACTGAGGCCTTCGCCCTGGCGTGGCGCAAGGGTACGCGCACTCTCCCTCCCGAGCAATCTGACATGGCGCAGCAGATTCTCAAAGACCCCTATCATTTTGACTTCCTGACATTAGGACCAAGCTCCAGGGAGCGCGCGTTGGAACGAGGTCTTCTGAACCATCTCAAAGACCTTTTGTTGGAGCTTGGAAAAGGCTTTGCATTCTTGGGAAGCCAATACAAGATCGAAGTCGATGAGAGGCCGTACTACATTGACCTGCTCTTCTATCACGCACATCTTCATTGTTACGTGGTGATTGACCTGAAAGTCCGTGAGTTCGAACCAGAGTACGCAGGCAAGATGAACTTTTACCTGTCAGCGGTTGACGAGTTATTGCGTCGCCAAGGCGACGCTCCAAGCATCGGTCTGATCCTTTGCAAAGGCAAAGGAAAGACCACCGTCGAGTATGCGTTGCGTGACACGAACAAGCCAATTGGCGTTTCCTCCTATCAGCACACACTCGAACTACCGCACCCGCTTCAAGGCGAGATGCCGTCGATCGAGGATTTAGCTGACGCTATCGATCAACTTAAAGAAGATCAGGATGGGGATCCAACCACGATGGGCTAATTTGGCAACAGCCTGTTGCCAAATTAGCCTCCTAGCTTCGAGTCTGGCCTATAGGCCCAAATTGTCGTTCACCGCGATCTCGATATCCTGTTCGGAGCCCAGATAGCGTTCGGTGGTCTGGATCGACGAATGGCCGAGCAGGAATTTGATCTGCTCCAGATCGCCGCCACTCTTGCGGCAGAGCCTGGCGCAGGTGCGGCGGAGGTCATGGGCGCCGAAGTGTTCGATCCCGATTTGCTTCGATGACTGTTCAACTACCGACCAGACCGCCCAGTCGCTTAGCGTGTCGCGATTCACCTTCCCGCTCTTCGAGACCGAACGCAACAGGCGGCCATCTTCGATGGCGGCCGCGGTCATCCAGGCGTTGATACCCCGCTTGACCCAGATCGGGATGGCGACGGTGCGGATGCGCCGGCCCTTGCCCTCGAGGTCGGCCAGCACCGACCTGCCCTCGCGCTGCTGGATGGTCGCGACGTCCAGCTCGGCCAGCTCATTCCGCCGGAGGGCGCAGCCGACCAGCAGCGCCAGGATCACGTAGTCGCGCTTCCCTTTCAGGGTGGAACGGTCGGGAACGGCCAGGAGTTCTTTGGCCTGATCGCGGGTCAGCCAGTTCCCCAGCCGGATTCCCTTCTGCCGGATGTTGGGGATGTCGGTCAGGCTGGCCGCCTCCTCCGATCCGATCATGTTGTTCCGCCTGGCCTCGCCCACCAACTTCCGCACCGCCGAGAGCCGGACATTGATAGTGGAGGGCGAGAGCAGCTCCATGCCCGCCCGCCACTCCATTAATAGGGACCGGGAGAGAGGTCGGCTGGCACAGAATTGGAACAGATCGTCGAGGGCTTTCCTGTAGTTGCGTTTGGAGTGCGGCGACGGGACGGTGTCGAGGACCATCCTGCGCAGCAACACCTGGGCCGGGGTGAGGGCCAGGGGCCCCCTTCCCTGCTTTCCGGCGGTACCGGCGCCAAAATGTCGTTTTGCTAATTATTTGGCACATTCTTGTTCGGATTATCTGGCACACTATCGTTCCTCTTGTGCCCTCGCTGATCCCGACGAGCGTCTGAAGTCTAGAATTTCTGCAGGAATCTGCACGGTACACCCGTTTTCACTCCGATTCGGAGCCGCTGCGCCAAATAATTAGCTCAGAAGTACGCCACATAATTAGCAAAGCAACACACATTGCGGTACATGGCCAATGAACTGCGTATCCCGCTGATTTGCGCCGGGCACCTCAGACGCCAAAATCGCACTTACTACTGATGAACAGCTCGCCGACCGGTTCGAAGCTTACGATCTCCCGCCATGGCAGAACGATGAAGCGTCATGAGACTACTTGTGAGCTTCCAGTCGACGTTTTCGTTGCGCAGAAGCTCGGACCTCACCAGTTCCGCGTCTCGCCGTGTGCTTCTTGATCGCACGCACGGAGTGACTGTTCGAATTGTCCGTCTCTTGGAGGCGTTGGCCGTCGACGCAGTCAAGACAGGAAAGGAACAGATTGACCTCGATAGTCTCTCGAACCTCCGAGTGTCCTCTCAGTTGCTCTCCATGGGAGATCAGTTTGACGTCGCTACCGCCCCGTAGTCTCCCGGTCGCCCTACGGCCTTACCCAGACGAGGGGCTGGGCTCGTGGTTGTCGAGGACAGGAGCGATATATGGCTGCACCGCCGGCGAACTGCTCTCTCAGTTCGTCAAATCTGAGCGTGAACCGTTTGACCAGATCGATCTCCGGCCTCCTGGCAGTTTATTGAGCCACATCGGCGTCATGCTGTCGACGACAGCGTTTAACCTCGAGAAATGCACGCTCGCCCAAGCCCATCCAGAGTGGCTGGTCCAGTGGATCAGTCGCACCCAACCTCTATGGCACATCACCGATCATTGCACCTTGGACCGCCTCACGGTCCTTCCAGCGGTCTGCCCGCTTTGCCTATCGGATGATCTCCGAGCTGGTCATAGTCAATATCTTCGGCTCGCGTGGTACTGCTCGATCCTCACGATCTGCCAAGTTCACCGAACACCGATGGTCACATGCTGCTCAGCCGAAGTCTGGCACCACCGCTTTACAACCAGGGCAGGCATGCCGATACCTCGATCGTGTTGCTTAGCATGTCGCCGTCATCTTGACGGCCCCCAAAGCTGGGGGCCACACGTCGATCAATTTGCGATCTCGGCTCTGCTGTTCTTTGAATCCCTGCTGCGCGATGCGATCGCCCAACGGCGGGAGGCAGATGCGTCTGTCTCTGGCTTCGCGATCCTGATTGAGCCGATACAGGATCTCGCATGGGCATTGATGCGGCCGGTTCCGGGGAGTTCTTTGCGAGTGCTGCACTTCATGCAGACCCAACAGTTCAGAGTGCCATCAGGGCTGAATACCCCGATCGAGTCTTCGAATTGGCTCGCTTCGGGATCAATTGGCTTGCGCCGATGCCTCTTGGCAGTGATCGCCAGCCGCCAGACTGGAATTCTACAGGTAAAGGAATTTTCTACAGGTAAAGGAATAAAACCGCCCATCGAAGCCCGTTTTTTACAGGTAAAGGAAAAACGACAACGTAAATCAACTTCGCACTATCTCGACTGAGGTCGTCGAGGCCGCGCGAGACAGTTTGGTGATCGGTCAAGGATGACTTGTTAGCTCGCCAAGCGCCAAATAACTTGCAAAAATCTACGCCAGATAACTTGCCAAGCTACATCCTCACCGCACACACACCCATTCCACGGAAAGGCGAGATCGACCTTCTAACCGAGGCCGAAGCCGCGTTTGCTCCCCCGCAATCCAAGAAGACCTCCAGCAACAAAGCGAAGGCACCGGAGCCGATCAAAGCTGCTCAGAAGACCGCAGCGAAGAAGATGACGGCTAAGAAGCAAGTTGCAGCCTAACCCGCAACGGTAGGCGGCTAAACGGCTCCCGCTCATTTCAAAAGGAGGAGATGGTGTTCCAGTCCAACTACAAACTCAAGATCGCCGAGCGAGTCAGGGCGAAGTGCGAACGTCATCCACGTTACAACCCGTAACGAGAATAATTCTCGAAGCTACAGCCTGAGCCTCAATTAGAGGTCATAACTATGGCGAACGCAAACACAAACCAATCTGAGGGTTGTGAAACTCATCCCGAGTCCCAGCCGCCCGTGTGCACTGTGGGTTATCATCCTATCGCCGGGACAAATTGTTCGGGTTTTTTTAGCCTGTTGCTAAGTTGTCTCTGCGAGACCCTCCGGACGGACCGTTAGGGTAATCTGCCATAAACTACCTGGTCGTCCCTCCGGGCTACAGACCCGACGGTACAAAGGCCTTGAGCAAACTCCCCGAGGCGAATCGATCATGAAAAAGAGAACTCGAAACCAGTTCTGTACACTGTTGATGCTCGCGCTTGCCTGGGGAGAGTGGGCCGGCGCCCAGCTAGCAGTATCTCAGAAGTACGCCCTGCTCATCGGCATCAATCACTACAAATATCCTGACCGCGTGCCAACACTCGCTGGCTCGATCAACGACGTTGACGATCTGCGGCAACTGCTACTGGGCAAGTTCCAATTCCCTCCGGAAAATGTCATGGTACTCAAGGATGCGGATGCCACACACGCCGCCATCATCAGCGCCATTAAAACTCAACTCATAGCCAGAGCACACACTGGCGACATCGTGGTCTTTCACTACAGCGGCCACGGCTCACAAATGCCCGACGTAACCGGTAAAATCATCAGTGGGCTTGATGAAACTATCGTCCCCTACGATTCCCGCGATCCAGACAACGAAGTCTTCGACATTAGCGGAACAGAACTGCATCCCCTGCTGCAGCAACTCGCCAAGAAGACAAAGAATGTCACCTTCATCCTCGATAGCTGCCATTCAGGCACTCTCGTGCGGGGTGCCCGTGCACGCGGCATCGCCGCCGATACGCGCATCCCCCAGCCTTTGCGATCCGAGGAGGCGGGCTTGAGCCGCAACCTGGGCCCTGTTGAAGGACCAGAGGCAAAGTTCGCCTTTATCGCTGCCGCCAGCTCGCGTGAAAGTGCCTTCGAATATGTCGCGGACGGGAGAGACCACGGCGCACTCACCTATTTCTTAGCACGGCAATTGCGCGCATCCTCCGCTGGGGTCACCTACCGCGACATCATGGATGCAGTCGCTACCAGCGTAAACGCCATTTACCCGGCGCAGCACCCGGCGCTCGAGGGCGCAGAGGCCGATCAGCAGGTCTTTGGTTATGCAAACAGCTTCCTCCGCAACTACGTCGTTGCCTCGCCATCCACCGACGATGCCCTGCACATAATTCTTAACGTCGGACAAGTAGAAGGCGCCACCCCTGGCTCGCTTTACGATATATACCCTCCCGGTAGCAGGAAATTTGCACCTCCAGAAATGCCTGTGGCGCGCGCGCGGGTCTCCTCGGTAGGCGCGTCCACGTCCGAAGCCCTCCCGATTTCGGGCGGCAGAGTTCCAGTTGCCTCCCGCGCTGTCGAGCGCGAACATCGTTTTGGAAATCAGCGCATGCGCTTGTTCATTGATGGCCCTTCAGATTCCCGTGTCTTGCAGTCTATCCGGGCAGAGCTGGCGAGCGTTAACTACATCACGCTAGTAGACAAACCCACCCTCTGCAATATGCAGCTCCGCCTCGATGATGCCAAGCTCGAAACCTTGGCCGCCGACGCCAGCCCTGTCTCCCCTCCCGTCTCAGCCTCTAGCCCCGAAGCAGTCGACCGAGTCGTCACCCAACTAAAGTCTTGGGCCAAATGGTTTAATGTGCTTTCCATCCACAATTCGCAATCCGACATTACGCTCCGTTTTACGCTCACACGTAGCCAGCCACGCGATGCAATAGCGACCATGGGGCGCAACAATCTGACGGTCACTGAAGGACAGACCGTTGAAGCTACCATCACCAACCTTGCTGAGCGGGATGTCTACGTGGCAATTCTCGATCTCGCGGGCGACGGAAGTATCTCCGTTATCTATCCCGAGATACAAGGTGAACTGGAAGTTTTGAAAAGCCGCGCCACCTTAATTCGCTCCTTTCGATCGTTCGTTCCCGAGGGGAGATCAACCGTCACTGACATTCTTAAGGTATTCGCGAGCTATAAACCCATCGATCTCACTCCACTGACGCAAGGTCGTATCCGCGATGCCGGTGACGGCCAATCGGCGATCGATCCTCTCCAGGAACTATTGATGGACTCCACCGGCGTATCTCGTGGACTGACTCCGCTCCTTACCAAACCGGTGGAGCTTGCAACCTGGACCAGCGCTCAGGCTGCGCTGGTGATAAGGACGCGCTAACCACTGCAAAGAATCACTGTTGAACAATGGAGAGGAATATCTCACCACTTGTGGACTTCGCCCAGCGCTTGCCGAGCGAATATGTAGAGAAGCTTCCCTCCTTCATCGGTGGATCTGGGCAGATCGACGGCCGAACAGTAGAACTTTCGACATCATGCCCTATCATCATGTCCTCTAGCACCAGCAGCCTAGATGTGCCCGACGGCGCCGCGCAAACAATCCATATGTCATCGCGCCTGCCGGCGCTGAGTCCGCCCCTATGAATGATTGACATATGCCGCAAACGCAGACAGTTGCGCTACAATAGCGATCCAGTTGGTAAGTATGAAGGAAACTCGTCATACGAAGCTCATTGCCGTCTTAGGATTGGCGCTGTTTGTCCATGCCGATGGTCACGGCCAACTAAAACGCAATCTGCAGCCGGATACAACGGTGTCCCCTCGCCTCGCCGAGAATGGCAAATATTATGCCATCGTCATCGGCATCAACCATTACCCATCTCCGTTGCCGATGCTGGTAACGGCCGTTAACGACGCACAGGCGATCGCCGCTGTTCTTAAGAAAGATTACGGCTTCCAAGTCACCTTGCTATTGGATGGCGACGCGACCCGTAATCACATACTCGACACCATCAACTCCTTTCGCGACAAACTCACCGAGGACGACAACCTGCTTATCTACTATGCAGGCCATGGTTACTCCGACCGCGCTGCTGACAAGGCCTATTGGCTTCCCGTAGATGCTGATTCCATCTACAGCTCTAATCGGATCATCGCGGACGACCTCACTACAGATGTGCGCGGGCAGAATGCCCGCCACGTCTTGATCATCTCCGACAGCTGTTATTCTGGCGGTCTCACCCGCAGTCTGGATTCCCCCGGCCAGTCCACAGGCCGGATTGTTTACCTTAACCGCATGCTGCGTAGCCGATCTCGCACTTTAATGGCCAGTGGTGGCGATGAACCTGTGTCCGACAGCGGAACCGGCGGCCACTCCGTCTTCGCCTATGCTGTGCTCCGTGCACTCGCCCAACCGTCCCAATCCATCTTTACCGGGAGTGATCTCCTTTATGGCTCCATCCGCCAGCAGGTAGCAGGCAAGTCCAGCCAGGTTCCGCAATATGCCTACATACGCAACTCCAACGATGACCAGGGTGACTTCGTCTTCGTTCATAGCAGTATGCAACCATCTGATTTACAGCCCATCACCGCAAACGACTCCGTCATAGACCGAAACCTTCCTGATAGGCCTTCAGACAGCTTTGTCTTGTTGCGCGCACCTGTGGGCGCCGAGATCAACGTCGATCAGCAGTTTGCTGCCCGCTACACCGGCTCTCCCATTCGGATCAAGGTGCGACCCGGCCAGCGTGAAATTGAAGTCTATCAACCCGGTTTTAAACCTTGGAAAGAAACCGTCAGTGCACAAGCAGGAAAGCAGATTGAACTTGTCGCCAATCTTGCGCCAGCTCCGGCGCCTGACATACCTGCGCGAATGGTGGGCACTGCAACCCTCTCTGACGCGGACATGACCGAAATCCGTGATTTGCTCACCCGCTATGCAAGCGCTGTAAACAGCAGAGATGTCAAGCAGCTCAAAACTATCTGGCCGGAGATACCGTCCAAAAAGGTTGAGCAATTCAAGACCCTCCCCAAAGGCGCCAGGATCAGCCTCACGCTCAGCACGGCCAGCCTACTGGACACCAAGGAAAATGCCGTCGTCCGCTGCAAGCAAACCTACGAGCTAGATGGCAAATCCCAGGACGACAACGTCACCTTTTATCTCGGCAGGCTGAACGCCGGCTGGATCATCAACCAGATACCCTCTTCAAATTAGAAGGCGTGCGTCGACTGCGATTAGAAGGTATACGAGATCCCTACTAATGGCACAACCGTGTGATGCAGTCCGTTGTGGTCGAACTTAGCCAGCACATTTCCCGTCACCAGGAGTTCCTTCGCCGGTTTCCACTTGAAGCCCAGCGCACCCCGCGCCGTATCGAAGTTGCCGCTGTTTGCCGTCGTATTCGGCACTCCCAAGGTCGTCACGCGCGCCAACCGCGTTGCGTTCAGAACATGTTCCCCCAAGTAATCTGCCGAGACTGTCAAATTTTTCAACACTGCGACGTCCGCACCCAACGCATAGGAGAGCACCTCAGGCAATTTCCCTTCCTCGCCGGCCACTGCCCCCGCCAACAGCGAGTCTCCATTCCACTGATACGCGACATTCAAATGAGGAGAAAACTTACCCGACCGCGAAAGCGCCTCAAATGGTTTTACCCCGGCACTGCCCGCGCCGAGAAAATTCAGAGCATCCCCTGAAGGCACCCGTACATCTATTCCTACCGCAAACTTGAACTTCCTCGCCTCAAACACGCTCGCCTTTGCGCGCAAAACTACATCTCCGATCCCCGTTGCAGAGCCCTCTACGGAGGCATTCTGAAATGTGGTTGTCATTCCGTCGGGGGCAAGAAAGCTGCAATAGGGCTTTACGCAGTTCACGCCGTTCGCCGCCAGCGATACCCTGAGTATGGGTACCGCAACCGAGGTATCCAGCCAGTTAGTCACGCCATACGTACCGAATATCGCATACTGATCCAGATGTGCATCCACTCTGACAACTGCCGCGATTGGACCGCATTGCCCGTTGACATCGCAGAAGTAGAAAACCATCGGTATCTGTTTCAGGTTCACTCCATCCAGGCTATCGAACCGGAATCGCTGATACACAGCGGCGACAAAGAGCTTCTTGCTGTAAAGGGTCTCGCCACGTTCCGTGAGAACCGGGCCGAACGTCTCTGTACCGGAAGCAACAGGGAGCTTGGTCGCAGCATTCTTGATATACACGATGCCCGAAGCCGGCGACGCCAGTGGCACCAAGGTCAGTTGGGTTGCCAGCGCTTGATTCAGCGGCTGTAGCGGGTTGACCACAGGCTGTCCGAACAGCGACGGAATCTTACAATACAGCGTGTCGGCATGCGCCTGGCAAAAGCTATTCACCTGCGCCCCGGCAGGGCACAGACACATCGCAATTCCAAGAAACAGGGCCGCAAAATAGCTCTTGGCTGTATGCATTATGGCTCCTTATCAGCATTTCAGAAATCCATTCGCAAAGGTCCCGTTTATTGCAAGGTGATAGAAAGCGGCGCCGTCGCCACTGTCTGATTCAAATCCGCCGCTCCCGGGGTCGCACCAGAAACATTGATGTTGATGGTGAAGTTGCCTGTAAGGTGCCCCTGCCCGGACGTGCTGTTAAATGTCCCGTTAGTGCCACAGGCCGTCAGCAACAAGAGGAACGCAAACGCCAGCACCGCGGAGAAAACTCGGTACCCGTCAATCCACCGCTTCCGTCGCCGCAACCACAGCATGCAACCGGCGACAACCATCGAAGATCCACCGAGTGAAAAGCGCTTCCATGGAATGCCACCCATCGGCTGCTGTTGGCCGACAGCGGTCGAAGAAAGCAGCAGGGTAAGCTGCACGTTGCCGCTATTCGTCACTGGGTTTGGACTGAACGAGCAGCTTACACCCGTCGGCAATGTCGCCGGCGCGCAGCTGAACAACAGCGCCTCTCCCGTGATCCCGGTGCCCGCTGTCACCGAGACAGGTATGCTGACCGATCCGCCCGCAGGCAACTTGTTCTGCGCGGGAACAACCAGCAACGGCGGAGGAAACAAAGTCACTTGTGAAGTCACAGAACTGGAAGGACTGCTTTGTGAAGTTGCAGTAATCGTGACCGTCGGAGGAACAGGCGGAGGAGTTGGCGCCATGAACTGCCCGCTGCTGTTGATCGTTCCCGCCGTCGTCGTCCAGTTCACTGGCTGGTTCGCCGTGAATTGAAACGAAGTTCCTGCCACCATTTTGGACGCACTCGCCAAGATCGCCAGCGACGTTCCCGGCGGCGGTGTCGTTACCGGCGGCGGCGTCGTTACCGGCGGCGGCGTCGTTACCGGAGGTGCGTTTGCGATTGTGTTCACCACAATGTCAGTTGGATTTACTGATGGATTCGCAACCGAGGTTGCATGTATCACGACCGGACCACCCGCCCCGTCAGGTGTAAATGTGATGGAAGCGGCAGGATTCGGCCCGCTGAACACACCCTGGGATGAACTCCACGTCACCGTATTTGGGATCGCATTCGTAACCGCTGCTGTAAGGGTAATCGGCTCCCCTACCAACGCCGTATTAGGCACGCCGTTGTAGCTACAGTTGTCCCCCATACACGCCAGCGAAACCGTAAGGGTGCCCGACGTCACCTTAAACAGCGTCCCCGCGCCCCCTCCCGCTGTCACAATGCCACAGCCGTTTAACGAGGTCCCTAAGTTCGAACAGCCCCCCGCCCCACCAACTGATCCGAGCGGCAGGAATGCAAATGTAAAATCAGCAGTACCGCTGCCCAGTGAACTCACATCGACGGTCACCAGTGCCGTCAGGGTCCCTCCCGACGCAGTAACCGCAATGGGTGCACTGAAGGGCTTTCCGGTGCTGGAAGAAGATGTGGGCACGGCAAACAAGGTACCGCTTTGCGTGCCCGATACGCACGGTCCACTAAACGTCAGCAGGGTTCCCGCCTGCTCAGTTACTTGCATGCTGCAGAACCCCGCCAGCGCCTCCTGCACAAAGAAACCTGTCGTGTTTGCCAAAGCTTCTTTTGCCAGAGCCAGAGACGGTGGGTTCACAGGAGCTACAACGGAAATACCCGCATCGAGAAATAGCTCGGGATCGTTCGTTCCAAGGACAGAGTTGGGAACTGGAGTTGTTGTGCCCACAATCGAGACTGTCCCCGCTGCAGCCAACGGACTCGAAATGGTTAAACCATTGGCACGATCCGTGCCAAAACTTCCTGCAAAGGTTGCTTCCAGCAAGTAACTTCCGGTTGGATCAATCTCGCCAAAAAATATATTGGTAATTACTCCCGTCGGATTATTAACAAAAGGAAACGGAGGAGGATCAGGAGGACTGAACATGGGATCAGCATCTCCAATTGACGCTCCGGGCAGGAAGCGGCTTCCGCGGACAAGGGCCGAGGACCCCGTTACGTAGATCACTCCGACACTGTCCACTGCCACGGCCTGTCCCACTGTCACCCCATTGGGATCGTCTCCTCCCAGGAAGTCGGTAAACAGCAGGTTGGATCCGTCTGCACTCAGGCTTGATACAAAAGCATCCTGCGTTCCTGGAGTCACTGTCGTCGGTAGATGAAGAATGGTGGGAGCCATGAACGGCAGTTGCGTCGTCTGGTTCCCCATATCATCCATGTTGTCTACAATCGGCCAGCTCAGCTTGATGAAAGACGGAGTAGGTTGGGTCGGGAATGTCGAAGAGTTTGTGGACCCGGCGATCACCAGATTGCCCGAAGGAGCTACCGCAACCGAAGCTACGGTGTCCGTACCGGAGCCCCCAAGATAAGTAGAAAAGTCCAGGCTCGGGGAAGTGGACAAATTGCTTGCTCCCAGCACAAATCCGTCCTGACCGCCGCCGTTGCTCCCTTTATACCCATGCGAGGTTTTCGGAAAATCAGTAGATGTTGTTTGCCCAGCAACAAACACCGAGTTCCCTGACACCGCAAGAGCGTTACCCTGCTCAGACCCGCTTCCACCTATATAAGAGCAGAAAAGGGTTGCCCCCTTCGGATCGAGTTCGAGCAAGAACGCATGGGGATTGGCGCCGGTGCCAATTGCCGCCGCGGCCACGCTCGAAAACGAATTATTGGCAGGAAATACCGTCAACATTGCCTTACCGCTGGTCGCAAAGGCCGCTCCGGTCAGATAGGCGTCCCCCAAGTCGTCTACCGCAATCGCCATTGGCATCGCGGGCAGACCAAAAGCATAGTCCGGTGTCACAGTCGCCGTGTGAGTTCCGGTGTCAATCGACGTCGCGAACTTCGCAACAAAACCGCTGCATGGTTGGGAGCAGGGTTGCGTGCTCAGCTGGGGAAAGTTCGCGCTATTGTCCGTGGTGCCCGTAATGTAGAGATTCGAACTTTGGTCCCCCACCATGCCGGTGGGCTTGGTAGTACCCGTAGTTCCGCCAATATATGTCTGGCTGGTAACGCTATCGATCACGAGACTTGGATATTGCGAAGGCTCGGTCTTGGAAAACGGCGGCAATGGGGACGGGGGCGCCGGTGCACCCGTTGCATCAATTCCCAGGATCAGCGTGTCCGTGCCGGTAGAGGTAGAGTTCGGATTTTTTGGCGTGAGCGAACCGTCCAACAGAGCCGGCTCTGTAATCCGAGGCGAGCTCGTCGAGAGCGCCACAAAGTAATACCCGGGTTCGCTTGCCGGAACGATGGCCACCGCCGCATCATTTCCCGAACCGCCAATATAGGTGCCATAGAAAAATACCGGATCGATAATCAACTCACGATTCCGGTCGTACGCGCCCAGGCGAATCGATGCCTCATCTTCATGAATCTGCCAGGTCGCCTCAACCGCCTTCTTCTTCCCGTCCAACCATTGATAAGCCTTGAGAGCTTTGACCTGAAGGCCATCCATTCCTTGAAACGCCAGGTCCTCGCCCAGCAATTTCAGTTGCAGCCCCTCAAATCGCATGCGTACCTGCCTCGGGTCTGCCTTAGGAGCCACCACGAAGTCGTATTCGAGCTGCCGTCCGTTGCCGTGATAAATGAGATCGATGCCCTTATAGACTCCGCTATAAGCCACCGAGCGATAACTTCGGACATTTAAATGCCAGTTGGCGGGATCGTTTCCCAGATAGTAATTCGTCCTGGCAGCGCCAGGCTCACGGCCGGCAATGGTTCCTACCTGCGCACCCACGAGCCTCATGGAAACCTGTCGCGTTTGCCGTAAAGCAAGTCGCAGACCGTCTTGATCGAGAAGCAGCGTGTACCCCGCGCCTCGTGCCAAAAAACGTGCCGCCCCATCTGCCTGGCCTTTGTTCTCCTCAAACTGTAATGGCAGGCTTCCGAGTGCGGAAAACGACATGGTCCGCGTCGGCTGCCCGGTGCCTGCCTGAGTAAGCACTCTGGCTGGCGGACCGACGAAAGCCTGGGAATGGAAAAGAGAAGAGGAGAACAACAGACAAAGCAAGACACAGGAGATTCGAACTGATCGGGTAGCACGCATAGGGTCCCCTCGGAAAAGTTCCACTTAGTCAGGTAAAGAAACAGTCCAACGCTGGCCCGATATGCAAGTACCGCCGCATTATACCCCTATTTAAAACGCCACATCCGAGTGGCGCCTACAGTAGCAAGTATTGTTCGGCATCCGGTTGAGCTTCATGCGGGGCCCAGCGCATTCCAACTTTCGCCGACCCTTCACGGTGATCAGCACTCTTTACACTGAAGCTATATATCTCCGGGACCGAAAGATTTCTTGATGGGTGAATGAAAACACTAGAACGGGTCTCTGACTACTCAGGTTCTTATATCGAGCGAGAACGCGGCTTCCGGAGTGGAATTTTGATCTATAGGCAAAGCACTTCGATAGCCGAAGTATGACCTCATGCGATAGCTGAGTGAGAACTGCTTCATAAATCTCTGCACGCAAAAGACATTTTCTGAGACGATGATTGGAGGCCCGCACGATGTGCGGCCGGTTTTGCTGAGGACTCGAATGATGGCTCCCGCAAGCAAGAAAGTTGTCGGACTAATTGCTGTCATAGTCGTTCTGATCACCATCGTCATTGCATGGCACTTCACCCATGTGCCGAAGAATCCACTTGTCACCACCAGCGGCGTTGGAAATCGCGTCACTACGCAGAGCGTGGGCGACTTCGATCAGTTTCAGCAGGATTTGGCTGATCGAGTGTTGAAGCAGTATGGTGGCGGCAAAGATTTCAGCGTGATCGTGGCGACGACGGCGTACCCCTTGGGCACGCTGCTCCGTTCGACCGGTTCTGTTCCAGCGGACCTTGAAGATTGCGTCCCTACACCTCTTCCAAAACCGTTCGCTGCGCAGCACCTTTTCCCTTCCTACACGATGTCAAGCGAGACCGCTCTCGCCGCGAACCTCGGATCTGGAGCACTTCAGGGACTGGATAGTGCTGGAGTAAATCTGAAGCAGTCGCAAGACGTCCAGTACATGATCAAAGACGCACAGATTCAGATTATGGACGACAAGTCGGTGGAACAGGTCACCGGCCAAGGCAATTGCGGGGAATACATCTCAAACCACCCGGGTATGCGGCTGATCCGCGGAACGGTACTGGGCAAGATGACATTTACCGTGAAGGTAGACAATCCCGCAACGGTCAAGGCTCAGCTGGCAAAGATCGGTGGGTTCAGCATTGACGACAATCCGGAATCGTCTACGGTCAGCGTCGCTGACAATGACAGCCAACCGATCCTGGAGCTGCTTTCAGAATTTAGCAGTGGACCAACTGCGTCCATTGCGCATCCGACTCCGAAGCCCGTGGAAGCATCGGTCGTCTCCAATCGTTCTCCGGCATCGGTCGAGCCCGAGCCGCCGCACATGTACATACAGATGGACGTTCAGGATAGCCCAGCCGCGGGGGCGAAGGTCGTTCAGCTCCTTCGTGTCGGCTGGCCCTCCGCTGACGTCGAGTCCAAGGTGCAGAAAATTCCAACTCAGAAGATGCCTGACACAGCGCAGGTCAGATACTTCAATGAGTCGGATCTAGCAATAGCGAATCGATGTTTAGGGATTTTACGGCAGGCCTATCCCAATGCGCGAGTTGTCAGAATCGGCTTGCCTTCGCCAAAGGGACAACTCGAAGTATGGCTGCCGAAGATAAAACCTGCCGGGGAAGAATAGTCACTTGCGCCGTATAAGGCGACTCCTTGATGCCGTAGGCCACTCTGCTTATTCCAGGCAACCCTCGTGCGTAAGCTAACTCGGGCTGTTGTTCAAGTGTGAAGTTATATTTCCTTGAATCACTTTGTGGTATTGCTTTTTTCCACACCAGATGTGAAGTCGCAGACCTGTTGACGACGACGTGCTTATACCATCTAAACATCTTCTGACCGACATGGAGGCCGCAGGATCGAACCGCTGAACCTCCTCGTTGCGAATTCAGGCGCGACAATAGACGGAGATATACCAGGCGACACCGAGTGAGCTTAAGCATCAGTCTTTACATATTTGCTCCCATATGAGCGGTACCGAATGACACTGAGACTTGAAAGAACCCCGGTAGGGACGTGGCAGTTACGACACAAACAACGACGCAACCCTCAGACGTTTCGTGCAATATCCGAATTCTCGTTAGTTGGCTTAGCGATCAAGCCTCGTGGGTCATTGCTTGTTTCCTCGTCGAGGCATGCCTGGACCGCCTCGTTGCACGCTGGCTTCGCGAGCGCGATCCAAAAATGGCGCTCTCATTGCTGCCGTACCATGCCATGAGTGAGGCGTACGAGCAGTTGTCACTCTTCTTCAATATCCTCATGGCTGCAGGGGTAGGTGGGTTTGGCTTCGTCTCTGATCCGCGACTCTTGGGCCAGTCTCTTCTCATTGCCAAAGAAATTTACCTTGCTGCCGGCGGTCACGCTGCTGTCCGCCGCTTCGTTCGGAGAACCTCAATCTAGCCTAGGTTATCCGCGACTCTGGTGGCCAATCCTCTGCGTGGGGTGATACGGCGCTCTTCATATGCGGATGTTTCCCGCAGGTCTCGGCCACGCTGCAAGGCATTGCCTGGGCTGGCATTCTCTGCCTCACCCTTACTCCGCATTACAGACGGCGGCTGCACCTTCAACTTAATCGGGCCATCTATTGCTCTGCTCGCCGCCGATTTGATGTCGCTCTCGGGCTGCAGCGTATCTCCCTCGAAACAAAACCCTAGTCCAACAAATACCGGAACACCTGCCGGAACCCAAACGATCTTAGTCACCGCAACAGACGCCGCTAGCGATCTTTCTCACTACACTGACTGTTAATTAAATAGTCACAGCCAAATAGGGCAATCCTGCTCGTGTCCATGAGGAAGTGGATGAGGCATTTCGGCCTCATCCGCTCAAGGGGGAGTGGCCGGTGGAGGTCTTCGGATAGCCCCGCTTTCACTGCTTATCCCACACACTCGTAAACACTGCGGATGTTTTGATGGATTTACTGACTATCATCAATGTCTTGCCGTCCTCGGATACCTTGAATTCTTGGGTGCTGTCAGGTCTACCCTTTGTCTGACTCTTCATTTGAATGAGATGGTCACTAATTCTCTTACCCGATGCCGAATCGCTTTGTTTGGTCCCGTCCGGCAATCTCGAAATGCTGTTTTCCATCGAACTTCATCTCAGTTCGATGTTTGTTGGATGTTGTAAGGCTTAGGCCGTTTGTTCCATAGGGCTCAATAATCAACTTTTCCGCAGGTCAGGAAACTTTTTCTTCCATCGAAACCGACTTCCACTCCCCGAATAAGCTGTTGCCGGATGTCGTTTTTCCTTTACCTGTAGAACGGTTTCGTTGATCTCAGAAGATTTACGCTATTCCTAAAGGTGTAGAAATTTGCCTTAGCCTGTAGAAATCTTCCTTTACTTGTAGAACAATTGCGCACGCATTTTAGAGCCTTCAAAGACGTCCCCGCGAGCGCCTTGCACTGCGATTCCCACGCCAACTGCGCTCTTTAATCGATTCCTACAATTCTACTGGTAAGAGAATTTCTACAGGTAAAGGAATAGAAATGCGCCTCCACTACCTTATTTCTACAGGTAAAGGAAAACCGACACCGGTCGATCCAACCTACTTCAAACGTTTGAACTCTATGAAGCGCGTAAGAAAGCGATTCCGGACCTGACAACACTCATCATCGTCGACGAAGCGGACAGACTGCAGATGAACAGTCTTGAACAAATGCGGTCCATCTTTGACGAGGGCAAGGCAGGAATGGTCCTGATCGGCATGCCGGGAATCGAGAAGCGCATAGCTCGATTCCCTCAGTTCTACTCCAGAATTGGTTTCGTTCACGAATTCCGCGCTCTCGACTCTGTTGAGATGCAGAAGCTCCTCGAGCGGCGCTGGACCCCCGTCGGAGTCTCACTCCCGAGTGAACAACTCCTACCAGAGGTCATCGCAAAGCTGATTAGAATGACTGGCGGCAACTTTCGCCTCCTGACCCGAATCCTCACCCAGATCGAACGAGTGCTAGACGTAAATCAACTTCGCACTATCTCGACTGAGGTCGTCGAGGCCGCGCGAGACAGTTTGGTGATCGGTCAAGGATGACTTGTTAGCTCGCCAAGCGCCAAATAACTTGCAAAAATCTACGCCAGATAACTTGCCAAGCTACAGCTACACTCAGATCTCAGGAAACAATTGACTAAAGTTCCAGCCGACGCCGACCTTGCGACCATTATTGTCCGCCCACTTGAAGTGGCCATCCGCACGTCCATCGTGGCGGTACCACATAAGGTCACCCGTCTCGGTAACGGCATAGATCACGCCATCGCCGCCAGAAAATAGCTGCTTGAAGTTCCAGCCGACGCCGACTTTGCGAGCGTTATTGTCTGCCCACTTGAAGCTGCCATCCGCGCGTCCATCGTGGCGGTACCATAGGAGGTCCCCAGACTCGGTAACGGCATAAATCACGCCGTCGCCACCAGAGAATAGCTGCTTGAAGTTCCAGCCGACGCCGACCTTGCGACCATTATTGTCGGCCCACTTGAAGCTGCCATCCGCGCGTCCATCATGACGGTACCACATAAGGTCACCCGTCTCAGTAACAGCATAGATCACGCCATCGCCGCCAGAAAATAGCTGCTTGAAGTTCCAGCCGACGCCAACCTTGCGAGCATTGTTGTCCGCCCACTTGAAACTGCCGTCGCCGTGTCCATCATGGCGATACCATAGGAGGTCACCCGTCTCAGTAACGGCATAGATCTCGCCGTCGCCACCAGAAAATAGTTGTTTAAAGTTCCAGCCGACGCCGACCTTGCGGGCGTTGTCCGCGCCCCATTTGAAGCTACCGTCACTTCGTCCATCGTGCCGATACCACAGGAGGTCGCCATTATCCGCGATGGCGTAGATCACACGGGAGAAGTTCCAGCCGACGCCAACCTTGCGCGCATTATCGTCGGCCCATTTGAAGCTGCCGTCGGCTCGCCCGTCGTGACGGAACCACAGCAAGTCGCCGGTGACCTGGATAGCATAGATTACGCCGTCGCCACCCGAGAACAGCTGCTCAAAGTTCCAGCCGACGCCGACCTTACGCGCATTGTTGTCGGCCCATTTAAAGCTTCCGTCGGCTCGCCCATCATGGCGGTACCATAGCAGGTCGCCGTTGTCCGCAACAGCGTAAATCACACCGTCGCCACCACAAAATATCTGCTTGAAGTTCCAGCCGACGCCGACCTTGCGCGCATTGTTGTCGGCCCATTTGAAGCTGCCGTCGGCTCGTCCATCGTGACGGTACCATAGCAGGTCGCCGCCATCTGTGATCGCGTAGATCACACCGTCGCCGCCAGATAACAATTGTTTGAAGTTCCAGCCGACACCGACCTTGTGTCCGCTGTTGTCCGCCCACCTAAAGCTGCCGTCGTCGCGACCGTCATGTTTGTACCACAGGAGATCGCCGTCATTTGTGATCGCGTAGATTACACCGTCGTCACCCGACAATAGTTGTCTGAAATTCCAGCCAACACCGACCTTGCGCGCGTCGTTGTCCGCCCACCTGAAGCTGCCGTCGTCGCGACCAACGTGTTTGTACCACAAAAGATCGCCGTTATCCATCAGGGTATAGATGATCCCATCGCCACCGGACAACACCTGCTTGAGTGAAGGAGCAAGTGGAAAAACAACTCCGCCAAAGACAGCGACATCTACAAATTCGTTTCCGGCGTCGACGTTGAGCAGCCTAAAGGAAAAATTGCCGGCCTGACAATGCCAGTCTGTATGAGTCGCAGCCAGGGTAAGCGGGGCAACTCCATCGTAGCGAATCCGGCCCTCAGGCTTGCCATCAGGGGGGTTGATTGAATGCACGACGAGGCCGGCAACCGGCCATCTGGGAGTTCCGATGGATGCGTCGTATCCGAACCCCCCGCGCCGAAGTTCCACAGTAAACATTCTTCCGTCGCCAACGTTTGACGGAACGGCAACAAGCACCGGTAGAGGCCCTGGAGGAGCGGTCACCGTATAGTTGAGAGCATAAAGCCTAACCGTCGGATGATATTGGGCGTAGCTTGCCGGCAGAGTAATTAATTGTGGCGTGTTACGAAAATCCACATTTTGATAGAGTTGAGCGGCCGCCAGCGAAGGACCGATGATTCTGCCGGCGAATTGGCCGACCTGGGGATCGTTTGGAAAGATGATCCTCGTACCGTCTGGCAACCGGGCATCAAACGGCCTGATAAACTCGGCACCGCGGGCGCTCATCACGGAGTAAGGAGACTTATATTCATGCTCCCCAACTGGGTGTGCCGGATCGAAGTCGGCATCTACCTCGTGGTTCAGGCCGTAGCTGTGTCCCAGTTCCTGACAGGCTGCGTCGAATGGAGCGGCGATATCAACTACTGTCACAGGGATATTCTTTGAGCCACCGCCGCGCAGAGGCACTGAATACGAGCCACCTCCAAATAGATCTGTTGGCTGCGCGTACCAGATCATAGCTATGTCGGTATTGTCCCAATCGGGCGATATCTGGGCATTCGCAGCGGCCAGGGTTGCAGTGACAAGTCCATTACGCTGGGCAACGGAACCATGGCCTGGGTCATCCATCACTATCGGGGCATAAATCGTGTGGTCGAGGGAGAACAACCCCTTCGAAGAAGACCACCAAAAATTGCCCAGACTAAACGGAATCAATGGTTGCATCCAATTGTTGAAAACGTCTTCGGACCAAATACTGTCCGCACTCGTATTCGTAAAACGTACTCTCAAGATGGCAATCATGCGTCGCTCCTCGTATCCGCGAGTCGCACCATGAAACTCAAACCCAGCATGATATCGGCAATCGGATGTCAGCAATGTACCACGAGCCGTGTCTCGCGTTTTCGTTCTTCCCCCGCACGTGAGGCTTCCCGAAAAAAGTGGCGGTAAGCGAACCACAGAGGTCTCCGAATGCCAGGCAAGCGATTGTTACTTCGGCAAGTGCAGACCCAGCACAGTAAGGGCTTACTACACCGAACGTCAAAAATCGTACGCTAGTGATTTGACGCAGATCCGCTGAAAGCCATTTGGCCCGCAACTCGCGCAGTTGCAGGCGGCCTTCAGCTACAGGCGGGCGCCACACGTCC
>Ga0193753_10000945_pt1 | contig 26219 bp, 29 predicted proteins | sample H1c2metaG_FD_144925 | JGI IMG/M metagenome (GOLD analysis project Ga0193753, IMG submission 144925) | Soil microbial communities from a riparian zone of the East river system, Colorado, United States - H1c2 | ecosystem: Environmental > Terrestrial > Soil > Riparian zone | place: USA: East... | reverse complement strand
CGAGCTCGCGGTGGCGGTGGCCGGCGCCGTATTGATCTCCGGTTTCGTGGCGCTGACGCTGACGCCGATGATGTGTTCGGTGCTGCTCAGGCCGCATACGCACCGGCGCGGCTTCAACAACTGGGTCAACGAAAGGCTGAACACGCTGACCGCGTGGTACCGCAACCTGATATCGAAGGTGATCGGCCGCGGCTGGCTGCTGGCCGGCGCGATGCTGGCGACGTTCGCGATCAGCGGGCTGCTGTTCATGCACGTGCCGTCGGAACTGGCGCCGGCAGAAGACCGCGGCGACTTCACCGTCAACATCACCGGCCCCGAAGGCGCGGGTTACGACTACATGGTCACGCAGATGGCGCAGCTGGAGAAACGGCTGCTGTCCTATACCGGCGACGGCAAGCCGGTGAACCGCGTCATCACCCGTCTGCCCGGCGGTTTCGGCGGCAGCAGCGGCGTGATGAACAACGGCCGCGCCATCGCATTCCTCAAGCCCTGGGACGATCGCGACGAAACCACGCAGGACGTCGTCGAGGACCTGCGCAAGTCGCTGGCGGACATGCCGGGCGTGCGCGTCACCGCGGAAGTGCGCCAGGGCCTGGTGCGAGGCGGCGGCCGGCCGATGCAGATGGTGCTGCGCGGGCCCAGCTACGACGTGCTGGTGCAGTGGCGCGACCGCATGCTGCGGCGGATGGAAGAGAACACGCGGCTCACCAACGTCGATTCTGATTACAAGGAAACGCTGCCGCAGATCCGCGTCAACATCAACAAGTCGCGCGCCGCGGACCTGGGCGTGTCGGTGGAAGAGGTCGGCAGCACGCTCGAGACCATGCTGGGTTCGGTGCGCGCCAGCACCTACGAGAAGGACGGCGAGGAGTACTACGTGATCGTGCAGGCGGCGCTGGAGAACCGGCGCGACCCGACCGACGTCACCGGGCTTTACGTGCGCTCCAGCATCACCAACGAACTCGTGCCGCTGTCCAACCTGGTCACCCTGACCGAAGTGGCCGAGCCGGGCACGTTGAGCCGCTTCAACCGCATGCGTGCGATTACGCTGAGCGCGGGCCTGGTGCCGGGTTATACCGTGGGCGAAGCGCTCAACTACATGCGCGCGCTCGCGGCCGAGGAATTGCCGCCGGAGGCGCAGCTCGACTACAAGGGCGAATCGCGCGAATACCAGAAGTCCACCGGTGCGATCTTCTTCACTTTCGGCATGGCCCTGCTGGTGGTGTTCCTGGTGCTGGCGGCGCAGTTCGAGAGTTTCCTGCATCCGCTGGTGATCATGCTGACGGTACCGCTGGCCATGCTGGGCGCGTTGCTCGGCCTGTCGCTATGGGGGACCAGCCTGAATCTCTACAGCCAGATCGGCATCGTCATGCTGGTCGGCCTGGCCGCCAAGAACGGCATCCTGATCGTCGAATTCGCCAACCAGTTGCGCGATGAGGGGCGCAGCGTCGGCGAAGCGATCGTCGAAGCCGCCGCCGTACGCCTGCGCCCGATCCTGATGACCTCGGTGGCGATGATCTTCGGCTCGATCCCGCTGATGCTGTCGACCGGCGCCGGCGCGGCCAGCCGTTCCAGTATCGGCGTGGTGATCGTGTTCGGCGTCGCCTTCTCGACGATGCTGTCGCTGTTCGCGGTGCCGGTGTTCTACAGCCTGCTGGCGCGATTCACCCATTCGCCCGAGGCGATCGCCAACAAGCTGAAGACGCTCGACGAAGAGGTGCCTCCGGTGAGCGGCCACGCCTGACCCGGCTCGCGTATTCTTCATCCGCGGCCGCAGCGGATGACAGGCGTGGACTGGCGGGAAACGACGATCGACATCGGCCACGGCATGCGCCTGCGCGCATGGCGCGTGGACGACCTCGACGCGCTGCTGCGCTACGCCGACGACGAGTCCGTTGCGCGCGGCTTGAGCGACCGTTTCCCGCACCCGTACACGCGCGCCGACGGCGAGGCCTTCCTGGCCGGGAAGGTGGTCGATTTCCGGGATCCCCTGTTCGCGATCGAGATCGACGGCCAAGCCTGCGGCGGCATCGGCGCGCGGCGGGGTCGGGGCGAGCGCGGTCACAGCGCCGAACTGGGCTACTGGCTCGGGCGCGCGTTCTGGGGGCAGGGGCGCATGACGGCTGCCGTTTCCGCGTTCGCGCCCTGGACCATGCGCGAACTGCGGCTGTACCGGCTGCAGGCCGGCGTGCTGGATTTCAACCTGGCTTCGGCGCGGGTTTTGTCGAACAGCGGGTTCGCCGAGGAAGGCATGCAGCATAATGCCGTCCTCAAGCGCGACAGGTTGCATGACCTGCGCGTGTTCGCCAAGACACGGAATTTTCTCGACGATGCCTGAACCGCCTTCGCCCTGGGGTAAGTACGGTGCGCGCAGCCAACCGGAGCGGGTTGGCCGCGACGATGCCGCGCACGGACCGAAGCGGCCCGATGCAAAGGCGGAGTTGCGCCTGTACGGCATCAACGCGGTGCGCGCGGTATTCGCGCGCCGGCCCGAAGCCATCCGCAAGCTCTATCTCAGCCAGGCGCGCATCCCGCAGCTGCAACCGTTGCTGAAATGGTGCGTGGCGCATCGCGTGGGCTACCGCGTGGTCGAAGAAGCCGACCTGCAAAAACTCGCGGCCAGCTCGCACCATGAAGGCGTGGTCGCCGACGTGCTGCGCGAAGAGCCGCAGCCGTTGTCCGCCTGGCTGCACGGCTTGTCGGCGGGCCGGCAATGCGCGTTATGGCTCGATGGCGTGGGCAATCCGCACAATCTCGGCGCGATCCTGCGCTCGGCGGCGCACTTCGGCGTGGCGGGGATCCTGCTGCCGCAGCCTTCGACGATGGCCCTGTCGGGCGCCGCCGCACGTGTCGCCGAGGGCGGCGCCGAGGCGGTGCCGTTCGTGCGCCTCACCCCGACCGACCAGGCGATCGCACAGTTGCGCGAGGCCGGATTCGCACTGGCCGCGACCGTGGTGAGCGCAGGCGAGGATGTCTTCGCTGCGAACCTGCCGGCGCGCCTGGTGTATGTGCTCGGCGCCGAAGGCGAGGGCATGGATCGCGGGCTCGCCGCCGCCTGCGATCTGCAGCTGTCGATCCCCGGTAGCGGTGCGGTCGAGAGTCTCAACGTCTCTGCGGCCACTTCGGTGCTGCTGGCGCAATGGGGGCAGGGCCGGTGATCGAAAAATGGCCGTTATGGCGCACCTTCGACGCATGGCGGGACGATGCGGCCCGCATCCACGATCAAGCGATGCCTCTGCCGGAAGCGGATATCCTCGAGGGCGAGTGCGGTCTGTGCGGTTCGTCGCGCGGCTTCCGCCATACGCCGGGCAACCTGCGCGAAGGCCTGCAATGCCTTGAGTGCCGCTGCAATGCGCGCCAGCGCGCCGCCGCGACGGTGCTGTTGGAAGCGCTGGATGCGCCGGCCAAAGCGCGGGTTTATGCGACCGAGCAGGCCAGTCCGCTGTTCGTCGCGCTGCGCCGCAGACTTCCCCGGTTACGCGGTAGCGAATTCACGTCGGCGCCGCGGCAACGCCTGTGGCTGACGCTGTGGCTATTGAAGAACGGAGTGTCGGACTGGGTCCATCGCGAGGATGTCACTATGCTCAGCTTCGCCGATGCCGGATTCGACGCGGTGATCAGCCTGGACGTGCTGGAGCATGTACCTGATTTCGGCAAAGCATTGCGCGAGTTCGCGCGCGTGTTGCGCCCGGGCGCGCCGCTGGTGCTGACCGTACCGTTCCACGCCGATCGTCCGGTTGGCGAAGTCATCGCCCGCATCCGCAGCGACGGCAGCATCGAACACGTCGGCGAACCGGAGTTCCATGGCGACCCGCTCAGCGGCGGCGTCCTCTGCTACCACCATTTCGCATGGGATCTGCTCGACGCGATGCGCGCGGCCGGCTTCTCCGACGCGGCCGCCTGCTACGTGCACGATCCCGCGGCCGGCTTGCCGCAGGGACAGTGGGTGCTGCGCGCCCGGCGTTGAGGCCTATTCGCCGCCGCGTTCGGCGGCCTTGGGCGCGCTGCCGAAATCGCCATCGGACTGCGCCGACAGCCAGGTGAACACGGCATAGGCAGCGACGTTCTGCGCCAGCACCTTCGGATCGATCTTGTCGAGCGTATCGTCGGCGTTGTGGTGCAGGTCGAAGTAATCGGTGCCGTCGTGTCCCAGCCAGCCCCAGGCCATGCCGCGCGCGGTCAGCGCGCCGATGTCGGATTCGGGATCGCCTTTGCCGGGCTTGTATTCGATGCCCAACGGCGCCAATGCCTTGGCGATCTGCTCGACCGCCGGTTTCGCGTAGGCCGGCGCGCTGCTGTCGAAGCCGTAGATGCGGCCTGCGCCGAAATCGCTCTCCGCGGCGATGTGGTGCTTTTCCACATCCTTGAAATATTTGTCGGCGTAGGCGCGGCCGCCGAACAGGCCTTGTTCTTCATTGGCGAACGCAACCACGCGGATCGTGCGCTGCGGCTTGAGCGGCTTGATCAGCACGGCCGCCGCCATGGTGATGCCGATGCCCGCGGCATCGTCGATGGCGCCCGTGCCGTGGTCCCAGGAATCGAGATGGCCGCCGATCAGCACGACCTCATCGGGTTTGCCGCGGCCGCGGATCTCGCCGATCACATTCTGCGAGGTGTATTCGCCGTCATAGCCGCAATCCAGCGCCACCCGCACCTGGGTCGGCCCCAACGCCAGCAAACGCGCCACCTGGTCGGCATCGGGTATGGACAGCGCAGCGGCCGGGATCGGCTTCAGGCCCTGCTCGAAACGCGTATTGCCGGTATGCGGCACGCGATGGTTGTCGGTGCCGGCCGAACGCATCAGGAAAGCGATGGCGCCCTTGCGCACCGCGGCCGACGGACCGCGGCCACGGATGCCGCCGCCGTTGCGGTAGTCGCCGCCGTCCTGCGCTTTCTTCATCTGGTAGTCGACGAAGGCGATCTTGCCGGCCAGCGAACCGTCGGGTGCGGCCTGCAGCGCGGCAAGATCCGGGAAGCGCACGACCTGCGCTTCGACGGTGCCGCCGGGGCTGCCGCCCAATGCGGTGAGATACAGTTTCTGCGCATGCGTTCCGAGCACCTCGCCGTGCTCGCTGCGGCGCACCCATTTCGGGAACGTGACCGGCTCGGTCCAGACCTTGTCGTAACCCAGCTGCTTGAACTTGGCGACGGCCCAGGCGACGGCGCGCGCATCGGCTTCGCTGCCGGCCAGGCGCGGGCCGACTTCGGTGGTCAGCGATTCGGTGATCTTCCAGCCCAGGTCGCTGGCGAGCGCCTGCTCGCGCAGTTTGTCGGCGCTGGCGACGGCCGATTCCGGAATGGTGGTTTGCTTTGCCGCAAAAGCGGGAGAAGCGGCGATGGACAAGGCCAAAGCGGCGATCGACAGCGAAAAGCGCATTGCAAGCTCCGGACGCGACGAATCGGCGAGCTTAACAGCCCACAGCTTCGCGTCTTTGTGCCACTCGTCATGCCCCGGCCTGGCTTCGGCTCTGTAGAGCGGAGCTTGCTCCGCTGCTCTTGCTCCAAACAAAAAGCAGCGGAGCAAGCTCCGCTCTACAGAGCGGCGGGGTCAGCGCTTGAGGTTGTCGCGGATCTCGCGCAGCAGCAGCACTTCTTCCGTCGGCGCAGCCGGTGCGGCCGGCGGCTTGCGATTCATGCGGTTGAGCGCCTTGACCACCATGAAGATGGCGAAAGCGACGATCACGAACTGGATGATCGAGTTGAGGAATTCGCCCAGGCCCAATACGACGGCGGGAATTTCCTTGCCGGCCGCATCGACGCCGGCTTCCTTCAGCGTGACCACCCATTTCGAGAAGTCCACGCCGCCGACCAGCAGGCCGATCGGCGGCATGATGACCTTGTCCACGAGCGCGGTGACGATCTTGCCGAACGCCGCGCCGATCACCACGCCGACCGCCAGGTCGACGACGTTGCCGCGCATTGCGAATTCCTTGAATTCACCGACCATGCCCATCGTGTGTCTCCCTCGCAGAGGCCGCCGATTGCGACGCGCTTTAGCCTACACCAGTGCCCGTGGGGATCACGATTTCGCCGCGCAGTTCGACCACGCCGTCCAGACTGGCGATGAACTGGTCGCCGACCTGCAAAGGCCCGACGCCGGCAGGCGTGCCCATGAACACCAGGTCGCCTGCGCGCAATGCATAGAGCTTCGACAATTCGTGGAGGATGTCGCCGACGTTCCAGATCAGGTCCGACAGCGCGCCGTGTTGGCGGGTCTGGCCGTTGACCTGCAGTGTGAGCATCCGCGCATCGACATCGCCGACCGCGGCGGCCGGCACCAGCTCGCTGACCGGTGCGGAATGGTCGAAGGCCTTGCCGGTATCCCACGGCAGGCCCTTGGCCTTGGCAGCGGCCTGCAGGTCGCGGCGGGTCAGGTCCAGGCCCACGCCATAAGCGTAAACCAGCGCTACCGCGGCGTCGGGATGCAGCACGCCGGCCGGGGCATCGCGGCCGAGCGCGACGACCAGCTCGACTTCGTGGTGGAAGTCGTGCGTGCCGTGCGGATACGGCACTACGCCATCGGTGACGATCGCGTCCGCAGGCTTGAGGAAGAACACCGGCTGGCCGCGTTCGGCCTTCGAAGCCGGTGCGGCGGCGCCCATCTCTCTGGCGTGGTCGGCGAAATTGCGGCCGACGCAATAGATGCGGCGTACCGGAAAATATTGATCGCCGCCGCGCACCCGAATGCGTGATGCGGCCGGCGCGGGAATCGCGTCGGTCATCGTCGTGTCCGTCATTGCAGGATCAGCGCAGCAGCGGTTTGCCGACGACGCGGTATTCGCCTTCCACCACGTTCTTGTCGGCGGCGATCGGCTTGCCGCGCTGGCGCCACACCTTCAGCAGCAGTCCCGCGGCCACCATGGCGGCGCCGACGAACAGGCCGAGCACCAGCAGCACCACCAGCAGGGCCAGGCCGATCAGGCCGAACGCGATACGCAGCAGCGGATGGCGTGGTTTGCGCGGCGCGAAGGCCCAGCGCAGGGAGTCGCGGTGGAAATGGAATGCGGGCATCGGTACCGGTCGTGACAGAATGCGGCGTCAGGGCCGCGGCGCAAGTATCGGGCAGGCCAAGGGCGCATTTGTAAGGAGTTCGTTAATGCAGCGGTTGAGCGCCCTGGCCGACATCGCCGACGGCGGCTTCGCGGAAGTCGAGGCCACGCTCGATGGCGACGCGGAATCGCTGATCCTGTACCGCGAAGGCGACGCCGTGCGCGCCTGGCTCAACGTCTGCCCGCATGCCGGACGGCGGCTGGACTGGGCGCCGGGCAAATTCCTGAAGAGCAAGGAAGGCCTGCTGGTGTGCGCGGCGCATGGCGCCAGTTTCGAGCTGGCCGAGGGCGCATGCGTGGCGGGACCGTGTCGCGGATCACACTTGCGAGCGATCGCGGTGTCGATCGTCGGCGGCGAAGTGTTGCTCGGCTCTTCGTAAGTGCGGATTCATTCGCACGCTTTTCGTGCGTTGCCGCGATTTCAGAGCAAAAGCGTGCGAATGAATTCGCACCTACAGGTTCATTTGCCCCAGAACATGATGTTGACGGCCAGCACGGCGATCACCACGTAGATCAGCGACAACGGGCCGCCGATGCGCCACAGCTCCTTGGGCGTATATCCGGCCGGGCCGGTGATCATCGACATCACCGGATTGGATGCGGTCATGAAGTTGTTGGAGGCCGACAGCGCCACGATCAGCGCGAACGCGGTCGGATTGCCGCCCGCCGCCAGCGCCAGGTTGACCGCCATCGGCACCATCACGATGGTCGCGCCGACGTGGCTGATGACCAGCGAGAACAGCGTGGTCAATATCGCGATCGCCAGTTCGAGCACCCATACCGGCAAGCCTTCCGGCAGCCGCGCCAGCGTATGGCCTGCCACCCAGGCCGCGGCGCCGCTGGAGTCCATGGCCCAGCCGAGCGGAATCAGGCAGGCCATCAGGAACACCGTTTTCCAGTTGATCGCGCCGTAGGCCTCGTCCATGTTCAGCACGCCGGCCACCAGCATGCCGGCGACGCCGGTCATCAGCGCGATCGATACCGGGATGCGCGAACTCAGCGCCAGCAGCATGGTGACGGCGAAGATGGTCATCGCGATCTTGAACTTGTGCGGACGCTGCTCGCCCTTCGGATAATCGGTGACGACCACGAAGTCCTTGCTGGCGGCCGCCTCGCCCAGGTCCTGCCAGATGCTGTGCAGCACCAGCATGTCGCCGGCGCGCAACGGCACCTGGCGCACGTTGTCGCGCAGCACTTCCTTGTCGCGGTTGATCGCCAGCAAGCTGATGCCTTTCTGCTTGCGCAACTGCAGGTCGGCCGAAGTCTTGCCGATGTAGCGCGAAGTCGGCGGCACCACCGCTTCGGAAATGCCGGCGCGGCTGGGGTTGAACAGGTCGCGGAATTCGCGCAGGCGCGTGCTCATGCGCAGGAACTGGTTCTGGGCGAAGTCGGCGACCTGCTGGCGCGGGCCCATCGCGCCGAGCACGCTGCCGACCCAGATGCGCGCGTCGGCCGGCGGCGCCAGCCGCGATTCGTTGCCGGTCTTCAACGCCAGCAGCAGCGGCGCGCCGTGCAGCGCCTCGGCCTCGCCCAGCGCCATGCCCACCAGCGGGCTGTCGGCGCTCACCGTCAGCTCGAACACATCGCCGTCGATGCCGTAGGCGCGGGCGAAATAACTCTCGGTGCGCGCCGGCGTCACGCCGGCATCGCTGTCGTCGCGCAACTCCTTGTCGCCGAAGAAGCGGAAGTACAGCAGCGAGGCCGCCAGCAGCGCCAGGCCGATCGGCAACGGCGCGAACATCCGCAACGGTTCGATCGTGGCCGCGCCGGAGGGCAGGTTGCTGTTGGCCGAGACCAGCAGGTCGTTGAGCAGGATCAGCGGCGAGTTGCCGACCATGGTCAGCGCGCCGCCCATCACGATCGCCGCCGCGATCGGCAGCAGCAGCCGCGACAGCGCCAGGCCGGTGCGCGAGCTCAGCCGCGAAGCGACCGGCAGGTACAGCGCCATCACCGACGGGTTCTGCATGATCGAGGAGTTGAGGCCGGCGACGGCGGTGGTCAGCAGCAGCAATCGCTGCTCGACGCCGTGCGCGCGCCGCAGCAGCCAGGCGGCGAGGCGGTTGAGCGCGCCGGTGCGTTCCAGGCCGGCGCCCAGGATCATGGTCGAGATCACGCTGATCACCGCGCCGCCGGAGAATCCGCCGAACAGGTCCTCCGGCGCGACCAGTCCGGTCAGCCCCAGCAGCACCAGCACGACCAGGGCGACCACGTCGGCGCGGATGCGATCGAACAGGAACAGCGCCATCGTCAGTCCGACCAGCCCGAGCACGAGCTTCATGTCGGAAGTGAGGGTCAGCGCGCTGTCCATGTGTTCGCGGTTATCTCAGGTCTGGTTTGGAAGGGTGCGTTCGTACAGCAGGTCGAACACGTCATGGCCCAGGCGCTGCCCGCGCGATTCGAAATGCGTCTGCGGCCGCCACGGCGGCCGCGCCACATGCCCGCGCGGTCCGGCCTGGTTGCGCAGGCCATCGGTGGCGTCGAGCACGTCCCACATCTGCTTGGCATAGTCCCGCCAATCGGTCGCCAGGTGCAAGCGCCCACCTGCCGTGAGCTTGCGCACCAGCAGCTCGGCGAACCCGGGTTGCAGCAGCCGGCGCTTGTGATGGCGCTTCTTGTGCCAGGGATCGGGAAAATAAATGCGGATCTCGTCGAGTGCGCCGTCGGCGATCTCGTGGCTCAGCACTTCGACGGCATCGTAATGATAGAGACGCACGTGATCGCTGCCGTCCTCGGCCAGCGCATTCAACAACCGGCCCACGCCAGGCGCATGCACTTCGATGCCGATGTAGTCGCGCTCCGGGTCGTGGGTCGCGGCGAAACGCAGCGCCTCGCCGTTGCCGAAGCCGATTTCGAGCACGCGCGGCGCCTTGCGTCCGAAACCGGCATCGAAATCGCGCGGCAGGCCCTGATAGTCCAGGCCGAACCGCGGCCAGAGCTCATCGAAAGCGCGCTGCTGCGCCGGCGTGAAGCGACCCTGCCGCAGCACGAAGCTGCGCACGTTGCGACGGCCTTGCTGCTGGGTGTACGGCTTCTTTTGCAGCGAGTCGATCATCGATCGGGATCAGCCGATCAGGCCGTCGACCGGCGACGAAGCGCTGGCGTAGCGTTTACGCGGAATGCGTCCGGCGCGGAACGCCGCGCGTCCGGCCTCGACCGCGAGCTTCATCGCATGCGCCATCAGTACCGGATCGCGCGCGCCGGCGATGGCGGTGTTCATCAGTACGCCGTCGCAGCCGAGCTCCATCGCGATCGCGGCGTCCGACGCCGTGCCGACGCCGGCATCGACGATGATCGGCACCTTGGCGTTTTCCACGATCTCGATCAGGTTCCACTTGTTCTGGATGCCCAGGCCCGAGCCGATCGGCGCGGCCAGCGGCATCACCGCGACGCAGCCGATTTCTTCCAGCCTTTTCGCCAGGATCGGATCGTCGCTGGTGTAGACCATCACGTCGAAGCCGTCGGCGACCAGTTGTTCGGCGGCTTTCAACGTCTGCACCACATCGGGGAACAGCGTCTTCTGGTCGCCGAGCACCTCGAGTTTGGTGAGGTTATGGCCATCGAGCAGTTCGCGCGCCAGCCGGCAGGTGCGCACCGCGTCTTCTGCGGTGTAGCAGCCGGCGGTGTTGGGCAGGATGGTGTAGCGATCAGGCGGCAGCACGTCGAGCAGGTTCGGCTCGCCAGGGTTCTGGCCGATGTTCGTACGACGGATCGCGACCGTGACGATCTGTGCGCCGGCAGCGTCGGTGGCGCGGCGGGTTTCGTCGAGATCCTTGAACTTGCCGGTACCGGTGAGCAGGCGCGAGCGGTAGGTTTTGCCGGCGATGACCAGGGCGTCATCGGATGCGGTGAGGAGCGTCATCTTGCAATTATCGCAGGTTGTGCCATTACGGCGAATGAGGCCGAGCGGTTTTGCCGGTTTTGTAGAGCGGAGCTTGCTCCGCTGTTCTTCCGGCCGTGCGTAAAAAGCAGCGGAGCAAGCTCCGCTCTACAGAGCAGGGCGGGATTAGCCGCCGCCCAGCGCATGCACGATCTCGACCTTGTCCCCAGCCTGCAGCCGGTGCTCGCCATGGCGGCCGCGCGGCACGATCTCGCCGTTGATCTCGACCGCCACGCGGCGCTCGGCCAGGCCCTGGGTGGCGAGGAGGGCGGCGATGGTGGCAGCGGGGTCGGGTAGCGACACCGGGTCGCCATTCAAGAGGATGTCCATGCCGGTATTGTCGCGCGCCACGGGCGCCGATGCCCAGGCGGCAGTTCAGGTCCCTGGCCCATTGGTCAGGGTTGAGCGGGGTCGGCCTTCGTGAAACGATGCGGCACCATCCGCTGTCGTACTGACGCTCGTCACTGACAGGATCCGGACCGTTCACTTCAGGAGAGAAGTAGCAATGACGTCCTTGCGCCCCGTTCGCACCCTGCTTGCCGCCGCATTGGCCTTCGCGGCCCTGCCGGCCCTGGCACAGACTTATTCCAAGACCGTGTTCATCGGCGACAGCCTGACCGACGCCGGCTATTTCCGGCCGCTGCTGCCGCCCGAAGTGCAGCCGGTCACCGGCCAGTTCACCACCAATCCCGGCTGGGTCTGGTCGCAATACCTGGCCGATTACTACGGCACCAGCGCGGCGCCCAACGGCAATGGCCAGAACGGCACCAACTATGCCGCGGGCGGCGCGCGCGTCGGCGTCGACAGCAGCGGCGCGCTCGGTCCGATTCCCTCGCTCGCGACCCAGACCGCGAATTACCTGGCGGCCAACGGCGGCCGCGCCGATGCGAATGCGCTGTACACGGTCTGGGGCGGCGCCAACGACCTGTTCGCGGTAGCCGCCGATCCGTCGCAGGCGCAGGCCATCATCGGCGGTGCGGTCATGGCGCAGGTGGGCATCGTCGGCACGTTGCAGAGCGCCGGTGCGCGCTACGTGCTGGTACCGACCATTCCCGACATCGGCCTGACGCCGTCGTCGCGTGCCGGTGGTCCGGCGGGCATGGCGCAGGGCACCGCGCTCGCCACCGCATACAACAATGCGCTGTTCGGCGGACTCTCTTCCGCGGGCCTGCGCGTGATTCCGGTCGACACCTTCCACTTCCTGCAGGAAGTGGCGGCCAACCCGTCGCAATACGGTTTCCGCAACGTCACCGATCCCGGCTGCCTGACGCCGTCCTCGGTCACCTGCAATCCCACCGCCTACGTCAGCCCGGACGTGCCCAACACCTACCTGTTCGCCGACGGCGTGCATCCGACGGTCGGTGCGCACCTGATCCTCAGCCAGCTGGCGGTGTCCGCGCTGGAAGGTCCGCGCCAGATCGCCTTGCTGCCGCACTCGGCAGCCACCATCGGCCGCTCGCGCGCCGACCGCGTGTCCGGCCATGTGCTGGGCAAGCCCGAAGCCGACGGCATGCGCTGGTGGGCGGACGTGCGCGGCGACAACCAGCGTTTCGACAAGGGCGACACCGGCGCCGGTTTCGACGGCGGCGGTCCCTCGCTGCTGTTCGGCGTCGACTGGGCCAGCGGCAACCTGGTGTACGGCGCCTTCGCCGGCTACGGCCAGCAGAAGATCGATTACGGCGATCGCGCCGGCGAATTCGACCAGAGCGACACCAGCCTCGGCGGTTTCGTCGGCTGGCATGACGACCAGGGCCTGTGGGCGAATGCGCAACTCAGCTACAGCAAGCTGGCCTTCGACGTCGACCGCGAGGTCACGCTGGGCCCGGCGACGCGTACGCACAGCGGCTCGCCCGATGGCGACAACCTCAGCGTCGGCATCGATGCCGGCTGGGAATTCGGCGACGGTGCGCTGCGCCACGGGCCGGTGATCGGCGCGCTGTGGCAGTCCATCGACGTCGATGGTTACGCGGAAAGCCAGCCGAACCTGTCCACTTCACTGGCGTTCCCGGACCAGAGCTACGATTCGCTGATCGGCAGCGCCGGCTGGCAGGCCAGCTATGCGATCAGCGAGCACGTGAAGCCCTACACCCGGCTGACCTACGACCACGAATTCGAGGATCCCGAGGAACAGGCCTTCGCGCGTGCGCAGTCGCTGCCCGGCACCGGCACTTACGCGGTGCCCGGCCTGGATTTCGACCGCAATTACGGCACGCTGCTGCTCGGCGTGCAGTCCGGCATGTTCGGCCTGGACGCCAACATCGGCGCCAGCGTCACCGTCGGTCAGAAGGAAGGCAACAATGCCACCGTGTTCGCCACGCTGGGCAAGGGCTTCTGACGTTCAGGCAGGCGCGGTGTCCGGCGTTGCCAAGCCTTCGCGGGCAGGCATAGACTTTCGCCGACGCGGGTGTAGTTCAATGGTAGAACTGCAGCTTCCCAAGCTGCTAGCGTGGGTTCGATTCCCATCACCCGCTCCATTCGAGGCCGCAAACACTTCCGATGGATAGGAAAACCGGCAGCCCTGACTACGATCGGGGCATTTTGTCGAATTTCGGCAGGGCCGGATCGAGGTGATCCCAGGCATGGCCGCGTACCCCGTACACGACCATCTGCGGCTTGTATCGGCTCGGGTCGTCAAGGCTCGCGACGTGCACGGTGAATAGATCGGGCGCGGGCGCGAACGTCAGATAGACCGGCGATCCGCAAGCGGGACAGAAGCCACGCGTCTTGGCATTGCCGTTAGCGTCCAACATGTCCCAATGCGTCGCTTCGCCGTCGAGCTTCACGCGCGCCCTGCTCGGGAAAGTCAGATACGACCCATGCCCGGTACCACTCGTGTACTGGCAGTCGCGGCACTGGCAGTCGGTCATCGCCAAAGGCTCGTCGGAGATTTCGTAACGGATCGCGCCGCAGGCGCATCCGCCGGTGTAAGGCTCGCTCATTTTCATACCCTAACTGGTGCCTGCGAATCGATCGTTCAGTGCAGGGATTGGGAGGACTCTTGTTCCGCCGCGACGGTATCGAGCTGTTTGAACACCTTCGGCCACCCTTCGCTCATGTTCTTGAAGGCGGTGTCGTTCTTCGGCGTGACGAAGCCGGAATGGACCAGTTGCAGGCGCGTTCCATTTTCGACTTTGGACAGGCTCAGCGTGACCACGGTGTCCAGCGGCGCGCCGTAGCCGACGTTGCTCTCGTGCCCGCCTTTCCAGGCGTAGACGAGGCGTTCGTTCGGTCTCACTTCCAACACCTGGCAGTGGATGGTGCCGTCCCACGCGCCGGCCGGCGTGGTCTGGTACGTGAAGCGGCGGCCTTCCACCGGCTCGAACCCGCTCGGCGGCATCAACCAGCGGGCGATCAGGTCGCCGCTGGTCAGCGTTTTCCAGAGGATCTCCGGCGCATGCGGAAAGACCTCGTCGACGACGATCTCTTGCGTGTCGGACTTCAATGCCGCGTCGTTCATGGATCGATTTCCTTTAGAAGTGTGCGGAGGCTGGCGAAGCGTTCGCGCCAGAAGACGCCGTAGTGGCTCATCCAGTCGACCAGCGGCGCGAGGCCGGCGGGCTGGGCGCGGTAATAGACGTTGCGGCCCTCGGGGCGCTCGATCACCAGGCCGGCCTGCTTCAGCGACTTGAGGTGCTGCGAGATGGCGCCCTGCGTCACCCCGCTGCCGCGCGTCAGCTCGGCCACGGTGATTTCTTCGGTGCCGACGATCCGCTCGAATACGGCGCGACGGGTGGGGTCGGCGAGCGAGCGCATGACGGCGTTGATGGCGGCGGTTTCGATCATGATTCACATATTAGCGAATGCTTATTGATTAGTAAATACTAATTTATTGTTGCGAGCTAAGTGATTGATCCGGTTCAGAAAGCAGGGCCTGATCAGGGCACTGGCGGTATCCGGGGTCGCGCAAGTGTGGTGAGTTCCCCGGTATCGCTTCACTCCACCCCGGGCGGCTACGTTACGCAGGCTGCGAAACATGGCTGTGGTCGCCGCTGCTCTTGGACCGTCGCGCGGATGCGAAGAACAATGCGATCGCCGCCGCAGCCAGGCCGACGGCATCGAGCCCAGTGTGATCGGCTGCGGTTTTGGCGGCAGCGCCGGTCTGCGGGTGATCTGCCTGTCGGCGTGTCCATCATCGGCCATGGTCGCTCGCAATCCTAAAAAGCGAGGTCAAGCGCCGATGGCCTGATCCGAGAACCGGTGCCGTTGCTTCTAAGGTAGACGCAAGTCGGAGTCAGCGATGGATCAAGCGACTGCGGATCGCTATCCGCCGACCGGCGTAACCACGGGCAATCCCCTGCACGACCAACTGTTCGCCGAGGTCTACGGCGAACTGAATGGCTTGGCGCGGCGTCTGCTGGGCGGCCGCCGGCGCATCACGATCGACACCGTTGCCCTCGTGCACGAGCTCTACCTGAAGCTGAAACTTCCCCGTGGCGTGCGCGACCGCGTTGCCTTCATGGCGCTGGCCGGCAAGGCGATGCGGCATGTGCTGATCGACCATGTCCGCCAGCGGGAGGCGGCCAAACGCGGCGGGAACTGGGTGGCGGTCACGCTGGAATCGCGCGATCTGGTCGCACCCGAGCCCGGCGATCCGCTGGACCTGATCAGTATCGAGCGCTGCCTGCGCCTGCTGGAAACGGTCGACCCGGCTTATGTGACGCTGGTGGAGTGCCGCTTCTACGCCGGCATGGAGAACGAAGAGATCGCCGAACTGCTCGGGGTGAGCGTGCGCACCGTGCAGCGCGACTGGCGCCGCGCACGCGCATTCTTGCAAATGCATCTGAGCGGTGAGCCGGAGTGAACCACGACGCTTGGCGGTGGCGCAGGGCGGCCGAGCTTTTCGATGAACTGCTGCCGTTGGATCCGGCCGCGCGCGCGGCCAAGTTGGGCCTGGCCTGCGGCAGCGATGCCTTGCTGCGGCGACGGGTAGAGCGCCTGCTGGAAGCCGATGCCGACGCTGCGCACCTGGACGAAGGGGTCGAGGCCTACGCCGGCGGCTTGCTGCATGAGGATCCGGCGAATCGGATCGGCAAGTGGTGCGGACCCTATCGTATCGAGCGGGTGATCGGCGGCGGCGGCATGGGCGACGTCTACCTCGCCCGCCACGGCGACCGCGATTTCGACCGGGCGGTGGCGCTCAAGCTGATGCGCACCGGCTTGGGTGGGGTCCAGGCACGCCAGCGCTTCCTGGCTGAGCGCCGCGTGCTCGCGCGGCTGGAACATCCCAACATCGCCCGCCTTTACGACGGCGGCTTCGCCAGCGACGGGCAGCCCTGGTATTGCATGGAGTGGATCGACGGGGCCTCGCTCATCGACTGGTGCGACCAACGATCCTTGCCTCTGGCGGGCAGGCTCAGGCTTTTCGCCAAGGTTTGCGACGCAGTGGACTTTGCGCACCGGCATTTGATCGTGCACCGCGACATCAAGCCCGCGAATATCCTCGTGGATGCGCAGGGCGAGCCTCGCCTGCTCGATTTCGGTATCGCCAAGCGCCTGGCCGGGGAGGACTCGGGCGGAGGCGGTCAGACCGCTCTGATGACGCCGGACTATGCCGCTCCCGAGCAGCTGAAGGGAGAACCGGTGAGCACCGCGACCGACGTCTACTCGCTCGGCGCAGTGCTGTTCGAGCTGCTGACCGGCGCGCGCCCCTTTGCCGATGCCTTGGCTTCGCGGGAGCCTCCGTTGGCCTCGCGCGCTTGTCTTGTGACGGCGACGCCGGAGCGGGGAATGCGCACCCATCATGCGCTGCGCGCCGCCATGCGCGGCGATCTGGATCGCATGCTCAGGGTGACCCTGGATCCTGCGCCCGAGCGCCGCTATCGATCGGCGAACGCTTTGGCCGAAGATCTGCGGGCTGTAGCCGAAGGCCGACCCATCAGCTTGCGCAGCGACCGGCGCTACCGTCTGGGGAAGTTCGTGCGCCGGCATCGTTGGAGCGTGGCGGCCAGCGCAGCGGGCCTGTTGGCCTTGCTGATGACGTCCGGTGTCGCGCTATGGCAAGCACGCATCGCCGAACAGCGGACCCACGCCGCTTTGGCGGTCAAAGACTTCGTAACGAGCCTGCTTGAATCGGCATCGCCCGATACCCAACCCGGACAAAAACTCAGCGTGCGTGAGGCGCTGGACCGCGGTCGCGAACGGTTGGCGCCCGAGTTGGCGCAGCAACCGGCGGTAGAGGCCGAGTTGCTGACGGTGATGGCACGCAGCTATGCCTCCCTCGGCGATTTGGAGACCGCATGGAAGCTTCTCGACCGCGCCCGCGGGTTGGCGGGGCACCTGAATGCCGGAGCCCGCGCCGATCTGTATGCGACGCGACTGGAGTTGGCATCGCGCCGCGGTGGCCTGGCCGCCATGCGCGTTGAAGCGCAGCGCTGCAGCGCTTGCTGCCCGACGTGCCCGGCTCGCCGGCGCGAGTGAACGCATTGTTGGCGCTGACGTTCTACCTTCAAGCCGACAACCCCGAAGAAGCCGAAAGCAATGCCCGGGAGGCGCTCGGACTGGCCCGCGAGATATTGCCTCGGCACGATCCACGACGCGTGCGCGCCATGCGGATGCTGGCCGATACCTGGGACATGTCCGGCCGCGATCAGCAGGCCCAGGCGCTGCACGAACGCGCGTTGACGATCGCGCTGCGCGACCTGCCGCGCCAGCATCCGGAGACATCGGCGCTGCGGCTGCAACTGGTATCGGACTATGTCGGCCAGCGCCGCTATGCGTTTGCGGCCCAGCTTGCCCGCCAGGCGCTCGCCGACACGGTGGCGGTCTATGGCGAGGCCAGCCCTGAAACGGTCGGTAGTCTGTGCTGGACGGCGCGCATTCTGATGGCCGGTGGGCGCTACCGCGAGGCACGTCCTTACATGGAACGGGCCCAGGCGATCATGGCGCAGCGGCCGGAAGACAGCCTGCTGTATAAGGCATCCGTCGCGCTGCAGACGGCGCGCATAGAGGAGGCTGCCGGCGACCTGCAAGCTGCGCAACGGTCTTACCAGACGGCGTTGGACGAGTTGACGAACACCGGACGCGATGTCCACAGCCTGCCTTATCTGCGAATCAATGTTGCCCGGCTTTTGATGCGGCAAGGCCGACGCAGCGACGCAGAGGCGCTCTACCGACAGGTCCGCGATGCCGCCAAGCCGGACAGCGCCGCCTATGGCTTGGCCCTGACCGGGCTGGGTACCTTGGCGCGGATCGAAGGCGATGCGAAGCGCGCGTCCACTTTGCACCGGCTTGCGGCGCAGAAGCTGGAAGGGCACCGCGAGGGCCGCTATCGCTCGACCGAGTTCTATGCGCTGGGCGCGCAACTGGAACTGGCCCGCGATCAGCGCCATCTGGGCCGGCAGGCCGATAGTCGATCGACGCTGGAGCAAGTCGTGAAAGCCCTGGACGCCAATTTCCCCTTCGAAGCGCCCGAGCTGGTGGATGCCTATTTCGAGCTGGCGTCGTTGAGCCAGGGCGGCCTGCAGCAGCAACTCATGGATCGCGGCACCAGCCTGCGCCGGCAAATCCAAGGCTGATCGCGTCCAGCTGTCGCGTTTGCGCCGCAGATTCCGCTCCTAGCAACAGGGGGCCATTGAGCCCGGTCTAGGAGTGATCCATGAACCACCACCCCGGTTCGCGGTCGGGCCGATGGCTCCCCGTTTTTTTGCTCATGCTCGTCGCCGCACCTGTTTGGGCGCAGCAGACCTGCGAACTCAACGATGGCGATCCGACGACGCACGAAGTCGATGGCGGCAGCACCGCCACCGGCACCGATACGCTGGCCTGCGGCAGCGGAAACACCGCTACAGGCCAGACCAGCACGGCGGTCGGCACGGGCAGTACGGCGGCGGGCGACGGCAGCAGCGCTTTCGGCCGGCAGTCCCAAGCCATGGGCGAAGCCAGCACCGCACTGGGAAATTTCAATAGCGCCGAGGGGACGACCAGCGTCGCTATCGGTTCGAACAACCAGTCCCTCGGCGTCAATTCAACCTCGCTGGGCGCCATGAACAATGCCGACGCCGAAGCGAGTACCGCGCTGGGCGCTTTCAACAGGGCGACGGCGCAGAGCAGCACTGCGGTCGGCATGAGCAACCGCGCCGAAGGCATTCAGAGCAACGCTGTGGGATACGCCAACCAGGCCATCGCGCAAGGCGCCAACGCATTGGGAAGCGGCAATATCGCGTCTGGCAGTGCGTCTACCGCGGTGGGATTCGGCAACGTGGTCTCCTCCGAGGCGGGCAACGCGATCGGCATCGGCAACGAAACCCAAGGTTTCAGGAGCAGCGCTGTCGGCGCGACCAATCAGGCCAATGGCGACCGCAGCAATGCGTTCGGCGACGCCAATGTCGCCAGCGGCATGTTCAGCAATGCGTTCGGCACGTTCAACACGGCGAGCGGCGAAAACAGCGGCGCATTCGGCAGCAGCAATACGGTGACCGGCGAGAACGCCTACGCGCTCGGCCATTCGGCCACGGCATCGGCATCCGACAGCGTCGCGATCGGCGCATTTTCGGTCGCGGACCGCGAAAGCACGGTCTCGGTCGGAAGCCAGGGCAACGAGCGCCAGATCACCCATGTCGCCGACGGCGTGGAGGACACCGACGCGGTCAACCTGCGCCAGCTGAAGGCCTTCGCCGGCGCGGCTGGGGAGATGACCGCGCTGCGCGGCGAGTTCAACCAGCGCTTCGCGCATCAGGATAAGCGCATCAGCCGGATCGGCGCCATGGGCACGGCAATGGCGCAGATGACCGCGACGGCTGCGGGCATCCGTACCCGCAATCGCCTCGCGGTGGGCACGGGCTACCAGGCCGGCCACGCCGCATTGGCGTTGGGCTATCAGCGCGCCGTCGGCGACAGTGCAGCGTTCACTGTCGGCGGCGCCTTCAGCGGCGATGGCGAAGACACCGTCGGCATGGGGTGGGGCGTCGGTTGGTGAAGTCGTTGCCGCAACTTCCTGAAAGGAGAAATCCCATGTCGATCCGTTTGGCATCGCTCTTACTCGCCTTATTGCCGTTGGCCGCGCAAGGCGCCGAAGCGCCCATCGTGGATGTCGATGGCGCCCGCGATCCCGCCTGGCTGAAGCGTTTCGAAGGCAGCTTCGTCGTCAACTACGAACACCGGCCTTTCGACGCGTTCGTATTTCCAGCCTCGCCCCTGGCCGTACGCGAGGACGGCAGCCAACGCGACGCCAAGAACAACCGGCTGGCGGTGCCCGCGCGCAGCATTTCGACGGAGGGGCGCTACACGCGATTGCTGTACATCGCGCCTCAGGATCGATCGACGCTGGAAGTCATGCGCAACTACATCACCGAGATCAAGGCCAACGGCGGCAAATCGGTCTATGGCTGCAAAGACAATGGCTGCGGCGGAGATCTGGTGGGGAACGATCACGGCGGCGGCACGCAAGGCTTGCTGGAACGGTTGTATCCGCACAGTCGCCTGAAAGATGTTTACGGGAGCACGGGTTACTGCGCCAGCACCGCGGATCCGGCTGAGCAGCGCTACTATCTGGCCACCCAGCCCGACGGCGCCGGCGGACAGCGCACGATCGGCGTTTACGTTTATCGCATCAATACGCCCGGCCATGCCTATTGCGGGGTGCTCAACGACCGCACGGCCGTGATCTTGGTCGCGGTGGAACCCAAGCCGATCGAGAACAAGATGGTTGCCGTCAGCGCCGACGACATGGCCGATGCCCTGGCCGCTGCCGGCACGATCTCGCTTTACGGCATCCACTTCGACTTCAACAAATCGGTGGTCAAGCCCGAATCGCGGCCGACGCTGGAACAGATCGCCAAGCTGATGACCTCTCAGCCGACGCTGCGTTTGTCGGTGATCGGCCATACCGACAACGTCGGCGGCGTGGACTACAACCTGGCCTTGTCGCAGCGTCGCGCCGCTGCGGTGGTCACAGCGCTCGTCGAGGATTATGCGATCAATCCCGACCGGCTGGAACCTAGCGGCGCCGGCATGACCAAACCATTGACCAGCAACGCCGATGAAGCCGGTCGTGCGAAGAACCGGCGAGTGGAATTGGCGAAGCGCTAGCTTCGACGGTATCGGCGCGACAAAAAAACGGACATGGCGCCGCCGCCATGTCCGCCGATCCGTTCTTCGGGGAGCACGGATCGTAACGTTCAGAAGCCGATGCCGACGCCGACCGTGGCTGCACGCTCCGATCCGCTGAACGCGCCGCCCAGCGTCATCGCCGCGCGGTTTCCGATTCGCCGCTGCAAACCCATCGACAGCGCTTGCTTGCCGCCGTAAGTGCCGGCAGCGATGCCGATACGGGTCTGTCCGCCTTCTACCGCTGCCGCGCTGGACGCCATGCCGACCATGGCGGCGCTCAGCGCGCCGAGCCGGTCGATGCGATCGTCTTGCCGATCGAACCGTTGATCGACCTGACCCCGGAAAGTATCGAAATCCTCGTTCAGCGCGGAAAGTTCCGTGATGCGCGCGTCGGTGTACTGGTTGGCGGCGGTCAACGTCGCGGCGTCGCCGGCTTCCAGATCGGTGCGTATCGCGGCTTCGCGGTTGTCGGTATAGGCATTGGCTGCGGTGCCGCCCGTGGCGACGGCGGTATCGGTATAGGCATTGGCTGTCGCCAGCGTGCCCTGCAATTGCGACAGGTTGACCGCGTCGGTCGCCTGCGTGCCGGCCGCGACGTTGACGATCTGATGCTCGTTGCCCGCGCTGCCGACCGAGATCGTCCCGGCACGATCCGCGATCGCGCCGTTGCCCAGCGCGAAGCTGTTCTCGGCGATCGCCTGCGCTCCGAAACCTAGAGCCGTGGCGTAGTCGGCCGACGCGACGCTGTCGATGCCGAAGGCGCTGGAGCGAAATGCCGACGCGCGCACGCCCAAGCCCACCGCGAGCGATTCTTCGCCGTCGGCTATCGGACTTTCCGACGAGGTTTCGAGTTGGCCGTCGCCGTCCAGGTCGAGGTCGTAGCTGACGTTGGCGTCGCCATCGCGATCGTAGAGTCCCCCCATCGCCACCGCACGCACGCCGGTGGCCGTGGCGGTGTAGCCCAGCGCGACGCCGTTCCAGCCGTCGGCCCAGTTGCCGAAGCCTATCGCCGTGGTCTCGAAACCGGTGGACTCGTTGCCCAAGCCGATGGCGCTGGCGCGCGTGCCGTCGGCGAGGTTGTAGCTTCCGATCGCCGTGCTGACGAGCGTCAAAGCCTGGTTGTTCGTGCCGATCGCGTTGCTCAAATCGCCGCTCGCTACGTTCTGGAACCCCACCGCGCTGGCGTCCCAGTTGCTGGCCTCGTTGCTGTAGCCCACGGCGGTGGACCGGTTGCCGCTGGCCTCGTTGAATGCGCCCGTCGCGCTGCTCCAATCCCCCGATGCAGTGTTGTCGTGCCCCAAGGCGCTGCTCGAAGAACCGGTGGCGGTGTTGGCGAACCCGAAAGCGCTGCTGAAATCGCCGACGGAGAAGTTCTGGTAGCCCACGGCGGACCCGGACTCGCCATCGGCTTCGTTATTGCGGCCGAACGAGGTCGAGCTCTGGCCATCGGCCGAGTTGCCGACGCCGCACGACACGGCAAGAGCGCCGACGGCCGTGCTGTTGCCGGTGACCTCATGGGTAGTGGGGTCGCCGTCGTTCTGTTCGCAGGTCACGCCGGCCCACGCCGGCACGGCAACGCAGCACAAGGCTGATAGTGCGATGCACCGCAATGCGCGCGAGGGCTGCCCGCGCTTGAGGGATGTCCGAGGTCTCATAGCAGTCTCCTGTCCGGGGCCGGTCATCCGACCGTCCCTCGGTGGAGCGCGAAAACCAGCACAGACGCGACATGACGAGCGGGCGCCGTGCTGCCTGCATGCGACGAGAGTGGCCGTCCGAGGCGCTTGCGACTCAAGGCGAGCCAGGCCACAGCTTCTCGTACGCTCTTTGGCCTCTTCTGAGCGCGCCGGGACTAGCGGTAGTTCACGCCGACGTGTTCAGTGCCACGGCCGCGCGAATGAGCGCCTTCAACGCTTTTTCATCGATCTTGTCGCCCTCATGGAAATCGATGGCGCGCCTGGTGTTGCCGTCGAGGCTGGAGTTGAACAGGCCTGCGGGGTCCTCCAACGAGGCGCCCTTGGCGAAGGTCATCTTCACCGCAGTCTTGTACGTCTCGCCGGTGCAGATCATGCCGGCGTGCTCCCACACCGGAACGCCTCTCCACTTCCACGCCTCGACCACTTCGGGGTCGGCCTGCTTGATGAGGGCTCGGACCCGCGCGAGCGTCTCGCCCCGCCAATCATCCAGCTCCTTGATTCTCGCGTCGATCAGTCGCGAAGGAGACTCTCCTCCCTCCACTTTCTTCGAGCCGCTCTGCGTCTTCTTCGTGATCGTTGTCGTCGCTTTCTTCATTGCAGTGCCTTCGTCGTGGGCGTGCTGGATGATGATTTGGCGTCCGCTCATTACGCACACGCCTCGCACGGGTCTCTCACATTCGTTCGCCGGGCAAGCCGCTGGCTTGTTTGACCCAAGCGGCTAGCTGGGCTTCGTCGAGCGGGTCGTCCTCATGGATGTGAAAGTAGCGCGTGTCGTTGCTCTTGGACTCGCCCGGAGGGACAGGACGCAGCGACATGCCGCGGAAGAAAGCCACCTTGACGTACTTGGTGAAGCAATGGACGCCCAGGAACCAGCCCTGGCCCTCGATTCCGTACAGCGGCGAGTTCCATTTGACCGCTTTGCGCACGCCGGGGACGGTGCGCACGATGAGCGCGTCGAGGCGGCGCCCGACGTCGCTTTTCCAGCCCGGCATGGCCGCGATGTACGCCTGCACGGGAGCGTCGCCGTCGCCTTTGGCGATCTGAGGATTACCGCCTGAGAGCAGGACCGGCTTTGCGACCTTGCGCGACTGCGACTCCGGCGCAGTCGTGCGCGGTTCGGCCGCCTTGGCAGCGGCCTTCTTTACAACCTTCGCCGACGTCTTGGACGTCTTGCCGGTCATGGTGTTTACCCTTTATCCGTCGGTGCGTCGCGCGCCGCGCCACTTGCTGGCATACGGCAGCAGGAACAAGTACAGACCGGTGGGCAGCAGCAAGGCGAGCGGAGCCACCGCCAACAGGCCCACCCAGTTGGCATAGTCCCCCCGCACGACGGCGATGATGTTGACGATGACGGCCACCGTAAAGGCAATCGACAACCAGCGGTGAATCTGCCGAATCCACTTATTCCAGTTCAAGGCGACCTCCTCTGAAGACGAGTCGAAGGGCAACGCGGCAGACTTCAGTCTGTCCGCGCCAGGACCTGTTCCAACTTCGCGAAGAACTGCTGCCATCCGGCGTTCGCGCCGCCGAAGGCCTGCTTCTGATCCGGTCGGAAGCCCGACTGCTCCATGCGCAGATTAGTCCCCGCGCCCGTGCGGGTGAGCGTGAAGGTCACCACACTCTTCAGATCGTAGGCCGCATCGTCGTGCGCAAAATTCCACGTGTAGGACAGCGTTTTGTTCGGCTCGACGGCGAGGACCTCGCAGTCCAGCACGCCGCCCCAGTCGCCGCTGAGATTGAAACTGTGGCCGACGACAGGCTTGAAGTCGTTCTTCATGAGCCACTCCTCGATCAGGTGCGGTTGCGTGAGTGCGCGCCAGATCTTTTCCGGCGGATAAGGTATCTCACGTTCGACAACGACGGAGCGCGTTTCGGTCGCAGTATTGGTCATTGGTCCATCCTTTTGAGCAGGTCTTCGAGGTGGTCGAACCGGGTTTCCCAAAACCCGGCCATTTGGCTAGTCCAGTCGATCAGCGGGGCGAGGGCGCGCAGCTGCGCGCTGTAGTGCGTCTGGCGGCCTTCGTGGCGATCGCGTACCAGCCCGGCCCGCTTCAAGACCCCGAGATGCTTGGAGACGGCCGGTTGCGAGACCCCGGCCCGAGCCGTCAGGGCCCCGACCGTCTGCTCCCCTTCGCGGCACAGTCGTTCGAAGAGGGCCCGCCGAGTCGGATCGGCGAGCGTTTTGAAGAGCACGTTGTGAACATTCGGCATTTCGCATTGGCGCTTGGGATCGATAACCGGCTGGCTATTGGTTGACATATAACCACGGAGATATATGTGAGTCAAGCGGGACGTGGAGCGGCACGATGATCCCGTCACAGCAGCGCCAGGTTGCGCTGGCCGTCAGCGACGGGCCGATGTTCAAGCGCCGTCTCGGCGGCGATGGTCTGCGTCGCTTGTGCCAGGTCGCGCAGCGTCGCCAGCAGAAGGAAAGCGACGACCCGATTCGTTTCGCCGGACATCGAGAAAGCCGCGAACAAGAAAGTGCCTGCCGGCCAAGGAGACAGCGGCGATCGGAAGCGGAAAAAATGAACGGACGAGTCCGATCCAATCCGATAAAATGGGACTAGTTTCAGGGATCCCCTTGCCACGCCCGCTCCAGCATCCAGCGCTTGAACGGAACGGTAAGTGGTGTCGGGAGCGTCGATTCCCATCACCCGCTCCAACCACAGCGACGGCGACCGCTCAGGTCGCCGTAGTCTTCTGCGGAGACCGTATGTCCGATCCGCTCATCATCCTGGGTTGGCGCGAATGGGTGGTGCTGCCGGCATTGGGCATCCCGCGATTGCGCGCCAAGATCGATACCGGTGCGCGCAGTTCGTCCCTGCACGTCGATTCGCAATGGCGTTTCGTCGACGGCGGCGCGCCGTGGGTGGGATTCCGGTTGTCGCATGGCAAGGCGCGCGGGTTGTCGATCGAAACGCAGGCGCCGATCCACGACGAGCGCGAGGTAGCCGATTCCGGCGGCCGTCGCGAGCGCCGCGTGTTCCTGCGCACGACGCTGTTGTTGGCCGGCCGCGAGCACGAGATCGAAATCAATCTGACCAATCGCGGCGCCATGCTGTTCCCGATGCTGCTGGGGCGCACCGCCATGACAGGACTGTTCACCATCGACCCGGCAAGCTCGTTCCTGCACGGTCGTCCGCCACGGCCCACTTCCCCCACAGGCGCCGCATGAAACTCGCCATCCTGTCCCGCAACGGCAAGCTGTATTCGACCCGGCGCCTGGTCGATGCCGCGCGCGAGCGCGGCCATACCGTGCGCGTGCTCGATCCGTTGCGCTGCTACATGCGCATCGCCAGCGACGGCTTCCAGATGCATTACAAGGGCCGACAACTGGCCGGCTACGACGCGGTGATCCCGCGCATCGGCGCCTCGGTCACGCGCTATGGCACCGCGGTGCTGCGCCAGCTGGAGCTGATGGGCAGCTACACGCCCAATCCGGCGAGCGCCGTGCTGCGCGCCCGCGACAAGCTGCGCAGCCACCAGCTGTTGGCGGCGCAGGGCATCGACCTGCCAGCCACCGTGTTCGGCGACAACCCGGACGACACG
>Ga0193753_10000944_pt1 | contig 26262 bp, 22 predicted proteins | sample H1c2metaG_FD_144925 | JGI IMG/M metagenome (GOLD analysis project Ga0193753, IMG submission 144925) | Soil microbial communities from a riparian zone of the East river system, Colorado, United States - H1c2 | ecosystem: Environmental > Terrestrial > Soil > Riparian zone | place: USA: East... | reverse complement strand
GATCGAAGATGAGCAGGCACGAGGTCATGAACCCCATCATCACGTTGATGAGGAACGCCGTCCGTCGCTCGAAGGCGAACGTGCACCAGAGGGGGACCGTGGCGACCGGGATCCAGAATTCGCTGAGCGGCGTGAAAACCAGAAACAGTTTGGCGACGACGAAGACGCCGGCCATCGTTCCGAAAAGGCCCAACTGCGTGCGCAGAAGGCGCGTTCGTGTCGGTCCGAAGCGGCGAAGGTACGCCGAGGCCAGGAGCAGCAATGTCAGGTGAATGACCAGCATCGCCGCCGTGCGAACGGATTGCGCCGGTCTGCGCGTCATCTCGAACGCGTAGGCGATGCGATGCGTGTCGTTCGCCTCGTCGAGCACCGTGCCGCGCGGGATGATGATGCGCGTATGCTCGTACGCGATCCGCGACGTCACCTCTTTTTCGATGAACGAGGCGTACGGAACTCGAATCGTCGTGGGGGTCGGAGAGCCAAAACTCGGCGCGAGTTGGGGTACCAGCGCGTCGCCTACTTGCGCGAGGGTAATGATTATGGCGAAGCCGAGGCTCATGACCACCCCGGCGATCGCCCCCGCTCGGACCCTCGTTCGCAGCATTCTTGGAGGCTCGTGACGGCCTGCGAGACCGCAGGCCGAGAATCGAGAGGCTACTCTGCCGCGAATTGCCGTGGCAAGGCCACGAATCCTTGCTCAACGGTATGGGTATTGCTAGGTGGTTAAGGGAAGCAATAAGGGGAAGTAAGAGGAAGTGACGGGAAGGCCAAGAAGGCGCGCTCCACGCGCGCGGTCGTGGAAGGCGGGTCGGTGAATCGGGCGAGCTCTCTCTTTGCAATTATCCAGCGGGCCTCTACGACCCGGGGCACCGCCGTCATGGGTATCTGCAACGTCACACCCGATTCGTTCAGTGATGGCGGCTTGGCATTCGACGAAAAAGATGCGCGAGCCCGCGTCGACACGCTCCTCCGCGAAGGGGCCGATATCGTCGACATTGGCGGCGAGTCGACGAGGCCCGGCGCTGCGCCCGTTTCGGCAAAGGTCCAGCTCGACCGGGTGCGGAGTGTGGTTCGCTACGCCGTCGAAAAAGCCGATGCGGCCGGTGCATGCGTCACCATCGACACCGCGAGCCCCGAGGTCGCACGCGCGTGCCTCGGCGAAGGGGCATGCGCCGTCAACGACGTTTCCTGTTTGCGCGAAGACGCACTCGCCGACGAAATATGCCGCGCGGGTGCGGCGTTGATTTTGATGCATGCCCGCGGCACCCAAGCCGAGATGCCCGGATTCAGCGACTACCGCGGCACGTACGACGACGTGGTGAAGGACGTCGTCTCGGAATGGCGCGCAGCGGCCGAGCGTGCCATGAGGCGCGGCGTTCCGCACTCCGCGCTTCTCATGGATCCCGGGCTCGGCTTTGCGAAAAAAGCCACCCAAAGCGCGGAGCTACTCCGGCGTCTATCTGACGTGGTGCGCGCCGTCGAAGTCCCCGTCGTCATCGGCGCCAGCCGCAAATCGTTTCTCAATCACGTCACCGTCGTCGTGGACCCGGACGCGGGGCCCGAGGCGCGCATCGGCGCTTCGATCGGCGCGGCCATTCATGCGGCCGCGCACGGCGCGAGCATCGTGCGCGTCCACGACGTCCGCGCGACGCGGCAGGCGCTCGAGATCGTGAGGCAGCTCGATGCTTGAAGGGCTCCTCCACCTTTTTTCGGCGCGCCCGCCGCGCGAGATCTTGATCGATCTGCTCGATCTTCTCGTCGTGACGTACGTGATCTACCGCGCGCTCATCGTGATGCGCGGAACACGCGCGATGCAGATGGGGACCGGGCTCGCGGTCATCTTCGCCGTCTATCTCGTCGCACGCTGGCTCAACATCGTCACGCTCTACAATCTTCTTTCGTCGCTCCTCTCGTCGATCATCCTCGTCGTCGTGGTCGTCTTTCAGAACGACATTCGGCGCGCACTCATGCGCGTAGGCGCGAGTGCGTTTCTCGGCGGCATCTCCCGCCAACAGGAATCGCGCGTCATCGACGAAGTGGTCGCCGCCGCCACGGAGCTCGCGCGCCACCGCATCGGTGCACTCATCTGCTTCGAGCAGGACGCCAACCTCGACGAATTCGTCGTGGGGCAGGGGACCCATATCGACGCGCAGGTGCAGCGCGAGCTTTTGGTCGGCATTTTTCTCCCGGAGAGCTTGAACAAGCTGCACGACGGCTCGGTCGTCATTCGTAACTTGCGCATCGCGAAGGCTGGCGTGTTTTTCCCGATGCCGGATACCAAGGTCCTCGACAAGTCGCTCGGCTCGCGCCATCGCGCGGCCCTCGGCATCACCGAGGAGACGGATGCCGTGGTGGTCGTCGTCTCCGAAGAGCGCGGCACGATCAGCTTCTGTTTCAACGGAAACATCATCTCGAACCTGGACGGCGCTTCACTGCGCCAAGCTCTTCTCGGTCTTTTTGGCCAGCGCGCGCGCCAGAAGAAGAAAGTGCCGCCGAAAAAGGGAGAGCGGCAAACCGGCTCCTATCGTTTCTCGATCCCGCCGTCGAGCCTTGCGCCGCAGGCGAGCGAGCGAGTCGCGCCGTCGTCCGATCGCCCCGGCGGCGCACCCCTTGCGGCGCCTGACTTCCAACGCACCGCCGATCGCACCCGCGACTCCTTCGATGACGAGGTAGACTCTCGCCCCGAGCCGTCGCCACCCCGCCGCCTCGCCCCCGCTAAGCCGATCGAGACGCCGCAACCTTCGCCGAGCTCGGTCCAGAGTCCCACGACATCGTCGGGAGAGACCGACAAGTAAATCATGGCACTCGAGTTGGGCGAAAAGCTGAAGGCCGCCTTTACGGAGAACTTGAACCTCAAGTTCATCGCGTTCGTGCTGGCGCTGCTCCTCTATTCGCTCTTTCACGGGGCGCAGGACGCGCAGCGAACCATGACCGTCAACCTCGTGGCGCTCATGCCGCCCGAGAGCGTCAACCGCGTCCTGGTGAGCCCCATCCCGCCTTCTGTACGCTTGACCTTGCGCGGGTCGCGCTCCGCCCTCGACGACCTGCACTCGGACGACATTGGCTACTTGCAGATCGACGTCCGATTGGGTTCTGAACACCGGGTGACCTTGGATCCAGGCATGGTGCACGTGCCGCCCAGTGTTCGCGTGGAGCAGATCGATCCGCCGACGATCGATCTGGCGTGGGAAGACCAGGTCGTGCGCGACGTCCCGATCCAGGTCAGCGTCGTGGGGACACCGGCGCCGGGGTTCGTCGTCAAAGGCGTGCCGTTGGCCGACCCGCCCACGGTGCGCGTGCGAGGGCCGAAGAGCGAAGTGCTCGTGCTTCAGCACGTTCGCGCCGATCCGTTCGACGTCTCGGGTCTCACCGAGGGCAACTTCCCGCGCCACTTGGCCATCGACCGGCCCACCGGCCGCGTGCTGCCGGATCTCGCGACCCAGAGCGTGCTGGTTACGGCAGAGATCACCCGCGAAGTCGTCGAGCGCCCGTTCGTGAAGGTTCCGGTCGCGGTCGTGGGTCAGGCGAAGGGGAAAGGTCAGCCAAACGAAGTCGATGTGCGCCTCGTCTGCCCGCCCGAGATCCTCCGCGCACTGCGCCCCGAACAAGTCGTCCCCAAGGCCACGGTGCACTCCACCGCACCAAGTGGCAGTGAGTCGATCGTCGTCGAAGTGAACGTCGAAGGATGCGAGGCGCACACCACGCCGAGCTCCGTCGTCGTGCGCTGGTAGCTGCTCTGCGGCAACGATCCGGACGTGCTTGCTCTCGTTGGTCTAAAGCGAGCAGTCGTTTAGCGTGCCTCCGCCGGTCACTTCGATGCACGAGAGACACGGGTTGGTCGTGCGCGCGCACGCGCAGTTCGCGGTGGCGCAGCCGCTGAACGGCTTGCATGTGTAGGTGCGCGCCGTGAGCAATCCGCTGACCAGGCAATACTCTTTGCCGACGCGGCACTGTTCCGTGCCGCACGCGAAATATTCGGGTGCATTGGGGGCGCATGCATCGGCGCCGTCGTCGACGCCCGCGCGATGTGCCTCGCAGGCCATCGTGTAGCGTTTTCCGTCGCAGCCGCACTGCGGGGGCGTCGTTTGGGTGCATGCGCCGGGGCGCGCGCGGCAGATCCCTTCGCCGCCGCCGCCGCAGAGTCCATCGGCATAATCGCAGTATTCGTCCGAGCCGCAGGGAGCATCGTGCGAACAGGTGCGCGGAGGTCCGTTGAGACCGCCATCAGGGTCGAATCGGGTTTCATCACTTGCATCGCGCAAGTCATCATTCTTGGGACTGTCGGCGACGGCCCAGTCGAGCCCACACGCTGCGCTCATCGAACCCATCATGAGTACGACGGCGACAAACCGCGCGCGCCGCGATGTTTGCGGCCAGCCTCTAGCTTGATACTCTGTGGTAGATACACGCGACACCGGTGGCCGCCTTCGGAGGCGCGGGGCAATGGTGGCCGCCTTTTTGGTCGCGTGTGAGTCACTATCACGAGTCATGATGACTTCTCGGGAGGGGTTCTTGATCGTCGCCGACGATCCCGTCGTCGCGCGGGAGGTCGCCTCGCTCATCAAGCGATTCGGCCCGGCTCACGTGGTGCACAACGCCTCCGCTGCGAAAGAAGCCATTTTGCGCTGGATGTGGAGCGGCATGATCGTCGACGAGCAGCTCGGCAATGACTCCGGAATGGATCTCGCGGAGCTCGCGCGTGAACGTGATCCGTCGATCCCCGTGGCGGTGATGACCGGCGTGCTCGATTCGACGGTGGTCAATCGGGCCGCTCGCCTGGGCGCGATCTTCATCTGCAAACCGTGCGGCTCGGATGAGTTGACTCCGTTCGTGCGGCAGTCCTTGATTCGCGAAGTGGGCTCGCCGCAGGTGGGGCCAATTCTGATGCGTATTGCGGAGACTTATTCTCTCTCTCCGCGTGAGTCGCAAATTCTCGCCAGCGTACTCGCAGGTGTTGCCCGCGACCGGTTCCTGGCTGATCAGGATATGTCGCCGAATACGTATAAGACCCACGTAAAGTCCCTTCTGCGAAAGACGAACTTTCTCAACCTCAGCGCACTCACCGCCTTCATCCTCAGGCAGGCCGCCAGCGAGCGATAAGCACGCTCCGTTCCCGCACGAATCGCCGCAAGGCGAAGCGGGGAGACGCGAGGAAATCGCACGTCTCGACAGGCGGGAGCCCGCGACGCAATCCGCAAATCTCGTTTTCGTGCTCCGCGAGCGTCGAAAGTCGTGATTTACCGCTTCATGTACGGATTCGGAGGCGCTCGATTGATCGATTCACTGGCCGCTTCGGCGCTGGCCGTAAGGGACTTTGCGAGATTCGCAGTCTGCTGGGCAAACGTGCTGTCTCGTTCTTTGTCCCGCTCTCTGTCTTTGCGAGAGTGATGATGATGTGACGAGCTGCTCGTGGACGCCGCGGCCGGCGCGGCGCTGGCGACGGCGTGGGTCTCGGACGCTTCAGTGGCGGGATGAGACGCTGCGGGCTCGGCGTGCGCGGACGCCTCACTCGCTGCCGCGGGCGTCGGCGTGGGGCTAGCTCCAACGGTGGGCATGTCGGGCCGGTCGACGCGCGCGGGCAACCCTCCGGTGGCGACGGGAGCCGATGGCACCGCGGTAGATGCAGCCGTGGCCGCGGCCGCAACCGGAGCCGGGGAGGACGACGATAGATAGTGCTCGGCTCGCACGAGCCGTTCGAAGCCGTCGTGGCTCGGGTGCATCGAAAGCTCGCCGTGGATGCCGACACCAGCGACCACGAAGACCGACGCCACGGCCGCAAGCTGCACCACTCGCGAAATGGACCACCGCGCGGCGCGGAGCGGCATCGGCGTCACGTGCCGCGAGGAGTTGAACGCCTCCATGTCCGAACACGAACGACTGCCCGTGTGGCACATCGGGCCTTCCTCGGGACTCGAGATGGCGCGTGCACGGTGCGACTGCAGCGCGCCACTGCCGTGCGGCGGCGTCGGTTCGACGCCTTGCGGGCGTTCGGGGCCGCTGGTCGCGACGAGCGCGGAGCGCGGACAGAACGTATCGAAGGCGCTCGTCATTCGGAGCGAACTCATGGTCTCGCGGAACAGCGCGCGCCGCTTCTCGAGCGCCTCGTGCGCGAGGTCCTCGACCCAAGCGCCGGTGCGTGCCGCGCTGGCCACGTCGTGATCTTTGCGCGCCGCGGCTTCGAGTGCTTCCGCGAACTCGATCGCGGTCTTGTAACGCTCCTTCGGGTTGCGCGCGAGCGCCTTGAGAACCACTTCGTCGAGGGCTTCGCCAACGGCCGGGTTTACGGACGACGGAACCGGGATCGGCCCGCGTAGCACGGCGCGCAAGGTGCGAATCGCGTCGCCTGCGCGAAAGAGGCGTCGCCCCGCGACGAGCTCCCAGAGAATGACGCCGAGTGCGAACACATCGGCCTGCGGCGTGACGATGGAGTCGCTCACGTATTCGGGCGCCATGTACCCGAGCTTGCCTTTGCGCGCGCCGTCGGTCGTCCCTTCGATCTGGGTCATCTGCGGCGTGAGCGCCGTCGCTTTCGCGATGCCGAAGTCGACCACACGGGCCATGCCGTCGAGGCCGACGAGGATGTTCTGCGGCGACACATCGCGATGCACGATGCCGAGTGGTTGCCCGAGCTCGTCGGCCGTCATGTGCGCGGCATGAAGCCCCGCTGCTGCGTCGAGCACGATGCGGAATGCGATGGGAAGAGGAACGCTTTCGCTCTTGCGTGACGAGCCACGGACCAGATCCGACAGGGCGAGCCCTTCTACGTAATCCATCACCAAGAGCAGCTCGTCGTCGAACTCTTCGACGTCGATCACGCCAGCAACGTTCGGGTGATGAATGTGAGACGCGAGACGCGCTTCCGCGAGCAACATGCCTCGAAACGCGGCGCTCTCGAGCAGGTGAGGATGCGCACGCTTGATCGCGACTACACGAGAAAACCCCTTCGCCCCGCGGGCGCGACCCAGGTAAACGGTCGCCATTCCACCGGCGGCAATCTTCGTGACCACTTCATAGCGTGAATGGCTCAGCACCTCCGCCCGATCGGATATGAAACTGGCCTGTTCCGCGTGGTTCATAAGGTTCCCTCTGGAAGACCGAACTCCCGGTCTTCATGGGCTAGTAGGTTGTCGTGAGAGTTAAGCAACTCCCGAGCCCCAACGTCGTGCGCGGCGTTGAAGCGCGACCCGATTGACGATGGTGCGACCAATCGACGAAGAACACTGCGAGGGTCGCGGTTGCCACCACTCCGACCGCAGTGAGACCGAGAAGCACGTTCGTGCGCGTTTGTGCCTCACGACCGTCGCTCGCGCGATCGGCCGTGCGGTTCAACTCGAACTCATTGTGCTTTGCATGGGTGTCGATCCCCGAGGCCGCCGCGAGTCCTCCAAGGACCGCAGTGGTCGAAGCTCCTACCCAGAACCATGTTGGCGAGATGCCGTGCCGTGATCCGCTGGAACTTCCATGATTTCCCCCTTGATTCTCCGGCGCGAGCGGACGTGTGTTCATGTCCTTCGATGAGGGTACTTGTGCGACGGGTGCGGTGGGTACCCGGGGCGGCGCGACCGTCGCAGTGGGATCGGGACGCACCTCGATCTGTTCGCGCGGCGGGATGACGACATCGCGACGTTCTTCGCGACCGTCAATCTTCATGCTGAGAACATGACGTCCGACGCCGATCCACGCGCGCGAGTTGACCGGCCACGGGCGATCGTCGACGCGTGCGCTGCACGTGCGCGCCGACACGCACTGAATCGTGAGTGTGCCGGCTCGATTTTCGTATTCGGCGTGCGCCCGTGAAATGAGGACGGTGAGTGCGACGCGGTCACCGCCGCTCGCGGCCGCGTTGGATTGCGGCGATGCGAGTCGCGCTTGTCCGCGCGTCGCGAGATCCATCACCAGCGCGGCGCGTCCGGAGCGCATGGCCGAGTCGAGCGCGAGCTGCAGTGCGAGCGTGTTGGGGGCGAGGGCATCGGCGCGCGAAAACTCCTCCGCGGCGAGCGGGTAATTCTTCGCGTCGAAGGCGGCCGCGCCGCGATCGTACGCGATGGCTGCAAGCTCGTTCGAGGCGCCCTGCATCGTCGCCATCGAGGCCGTTGCGGTCGCCGCGGGCGCACTGGTGGTGTCTTTGGCCTTGCCGGTCTTGCCGCCTTCGGCGCGCGCAATGCCGGCGTACGAAACCAGCAGAGCGCCAACGAAGATTAAATTGCCCCTCACCATTTCTGCCCTCACTCAATAGTTACGGACTTTGCGTACGGGACTCAATTCGCCCTTTGGGGTGATGGGACCCGTGCCCAGGTCGGGACCCCCTGTCGCGGGGATCCTTGAGTGGTCACCTAATCGAGTCGGTGATCGCTCTCGGTTCCACCCACGCGTTCACCGCGCGATTCCCGCGCGGTTCCCCGCAAGCGTTAGCGTTTCCCGAGGCCGTGTCTTGCGAGAAGCCTGCCGAGATACGTCCGGTCCAAACCGGATATCCGAGCTGCTGCGGATTGATTGCCCTGCGTCCGCGCGAGCAGCGCGCGCAAATAGACAACGGTGAACTCTTCGACGAGCGTTTCCTTTTGAGCAAGGAAAGGACGGTCGAGGTCCACGTAGGCGGCAAGCGCGGCCGCGAGCGCCCCTTCGCTGCCGGACGCTTTATCACCCGGAAGATAGCCGAGTGCCGCGTAGGCCTGTACCAAATTTCGAAGCTCGCGCACGTTGCCGCGGAACGTTCGCGACTTGAGCTGTTCGATGATCGTTTGCGGAAGGGATTTGGTGTCCGCCTGCTCTGCCAGCCGCCGCGCGATGGGGTCGATGTCTTCGGGCCGCTCGCGCAGTGGCGGGATGCACATGCGCACAACGGCGAGGCGATAGAAGAGGTCCTCTCGGAAACGTCCACCTTCTACTTCGTCTTCGAGCTTGCGGTGGGTTGCCGCCACGACGCGCACACGCACACGCCGCGTTCCATCGGCTCCTACCGCGCGAAGCTCTCCCGTTTCGAGTGCACGCAAGAGCATCGGTTGCACATCGAGCGGGAGCTCACCAATCTCGTCGAGGAAGAGCGTGCCGTTGTCGGCGCTTTCGAACGCACCCTTGCGTGTCTCTACCGCACCGGTGAAGGCTCCACGCTTGTGGCCGAACAATTCGCTCGCGACCAAGTCGCGCGGGATGGCACCGCAATTGACCACCACCAACGGGCCCGCGAACACTTCCGATCCCTCGTGGAGCGCGCGCGCGATGAGCTCTTTTCCTACGCCTGACTCGCCCTCTACCAAAACCGTAACGAGCGATCCCTCGAGTCGCTCCAAGGTGGCAAAGATGCGTCGCATCGCGTACGACGCGCCGACGATGCCGCGGTACTCGTCATCCGGATAGGCCGCGCCTTCTTCGAGCGACTCGGTGTCGGCGTCGATGGCGATTTCGGCTGCACCGATCTTGATGCGCGAGCCGAGCGAGAGAATCGCGCGCTCGATGCGTTGACCGAGGTAGTGGGTTCCGTTGCGGCTTCCGAGATCGGTCACGCGCACGCCATCGGGTACGAGTTCGAGCTCCGCATGCGTGCGCGAAACGGTGGGCGACGTGACCACGAAGTCCGAAGTGGGCGCCGAGCCGATGACGCATTTGCCGGATGCGAGCCGATGCGGCTTCTGACCCGCAGGCTCGACGACGCGTAGCATCGCGCCGAGCGGTTTGAGGTCCGGCAAGTCGTGAATCAGCGTCGACGTTGCCGAATCGAGGCCGTCATCCGTGGGGTCATGCGCCATGTCGTGAGGAGTCTATGTTAGCCGACTTGCGGCTTCGAGACTGCTGTGCGTGCGGCCGCGACCGCACACGTTCGTTAGGGTCACCGGATCCGTGTGAACGGAACCACTCTCGTAAGCCTACGCAACTCCATCAAAAGATCCAAAGGAGCCTATTTCGTTCCGCTCCAGGTAGCGATCCCACCCGCCGGCACGTGGGTTGCTCAATGGGTAGCCAGTCCTGACGTTGCGGCTCACCGAACGACGAAGGGACGAAGACTGTGGGCCCGGGGGGGTGCCACCAAGGGAGGGGAACGTAGGAGAGGAGTGGCCCGCGCGCGCGACCCGCCTGGCGCGCGCGCGGGCCCAAACGGGGACGGTCGCTCGCGACGCTTGGATGATGCAGAGACCACGCGGGGTCTGCGAAAAAACGTATCCCAAGGGGGGAAACGAAATGAGCGTGTTGGAGCACTTGCTGGACGACGACGACGATGAGCGAAGCGATGAGGCTTCGGCGCAAATCCGCGTGGGGTATCGCAACGTGTCCCTGACCGTAAATGGCGTCCCCGTGGCCGATCCGCAACGAGCCCTCATGGCTTGCAGAGGCAAGATTCGAGACGTTCAGGTTTTCGTCTTCGGCGATCGCGTGGAATTTTTCATGATGCTTCGCTTCGACCGTGAAGCCGATACGCTTCGCGTGCCGCCCGAATTCGTCCGCATGCTCACGGCCGAAAAGGGGTCGAACGACGATCCTACGTAAGAGGTGCCGCTCGCGAAGAGCGGCTCACGCCGAAGCCGTGGCGGCGACGGCGCTCACGGCGTTCCGGCGTTCGTCCTTTTCAACGCGTCCATCTTGGAGCGTGACGACGCGGGGCATGCTGGCGGCCAGCGCGAGGTTGTGGGTCACCACGACGATGGTGGTTCCGCGCTGCTTGTTGATCGCGAAAAAGAGGTCGTGGATCTGGGTGCTCGTCGACGAGTCGAGATTTCCCGTGGGCTCGTCCGCGAGTAGGAGCTTCGGCTCGAGAACGAGGGCGCGCGCCAGTGCCACGCGCTGCTGCTCGCCGCCCGAGAGTTCTCCGGGGCGGTGGAGCGCGCGGTCTTTCAAGCCGACTTCCTCGAGCAGCGCGCTGGCGCGAGGCTGGAGATCGCGGCGCGAGCGACCTTGAATGAGTCCGGGCATCATCACGTTCTCGAGCGCGTTGAACTCGGGGAGCAGGTGATGAAACTGGAATACGAACCCGATGGCGCGGTTGCGGATATCGGCCAAGCGCGCGCTCGGTAACGACGTGAGTTCCTCGCCGTCGAGACGGAGCGAGCCGCTCGTGGGGATATCGAGCGTGCCGACGCAGTGGAGAAACGTCGATTTGCCTGCGCCGGATTGGCCGACGATGCCGACCACTTCCCCCTCGTGGATCGCGAGATCGATCCCGCGCAGCACTTCCAGCTTGCGCCCCATGTGCTGGAACGATTTGCAGACGTTATCGGCGATGACCAACGCATTCGGCACGGCTTATTTCCCTTTCACTCGTAGCGTAGGCCATCGACTGGGCGCAGGGTCGAGGCCGCGTAAGCTGGATAGACGGTGGCCAGGGTGCAGATGGTCATCGCGGCGAGCGCCACCGAAAGAAAGTCGAGCGCGTCCACGTTGATGGGCAGTCGATCGATGTAATAGACGTCCGGATCGAGACGCACGCCGAACCACTTCAGGCCGGTGCAGAGCGCGAGCCCGGTCGCCACGCCGAACACGGTTCCGATGGCGCCGATGATCATCCCTTCGGTCATGAACGTCCGGAGAATGGACCTGTCGCTCGCACCGATGGCCTTGAGGATGGCGATCTCCTTTCCCTTTTCGGTCACCATCAGCAGCAACGTGCAGATGATGCAGAAGCTCGCCACGATGATGGCGATGGAAAGGATGATGAACGTGGCAAACCTCTCCAGCTTCAGCGCGGAAAAGAGGTTCCGGTTGATCTCGCGCCAGTCGCGCACGCGAAGCTCGGGCCGGTTCATCGCGTCCGTGATGGCCGTCGTGAAGAGTTCCGCTCGCTCCGCGTCCTCCACTTTGACGTCGATGGCGTGCACCTTGTCACCGAGTGAGAAGTATTCGTCCGCGACATCGAGCGTGGTGTACACGTGGGTCGCGTCGTATTCGTACATTCCGCTGAAGAAGATGGCGGCCACGCGGAATTTTTTCGTCCGCGGCATGATCCCCATCGGCCCGAGATCGCCGAGCGCGGAGACCAAGGTCACCTCGTCGCCCACGTAGACGTGAAGCGTCTTGGCGAGTTCGCGCCCGATGATGACGCCGGGACGCTCGGGCTTGGCGATGATCGCCTCGCGCACTTTCGGATCGATGTCATCGGGGAGCCCGAGCTCGGGCCCCTTGAGAAATTGCTCACCGCGCGAGCCCAGGCCGACGACCTCTTCGGGCGGCAGCCGCGTGAGCTCTTCGGGGTGCTCCAAATATTCGAACTTGCCGACCTCGATGTTGTTGGGAAGCTCGATCACGCCCCCGATCGTTTCGGGGTCGACGCCGCGCACGATGACGCCCGACAAGTTCGACGGGCTCGAGATCATCCCCTCGCCGTGCGCGACGGGGGTGGCGCCGCTCACGCCTGGGACGGCGCGTATCTTGGTGAGAACGTCGTCGTAGCCTTCCCACGCCGATTGGCTGGTCATGTCCACGACGATGTGCGCGTTGTTGCCGAGGATCTTTCGCTTGAGGTCCTGGCCGAAGCCGCCCATGACGCTGACCACGCTGGAGAGCGCGCACGACGACAGGGCCACGCCGCAGATCGAGAGCACGGAAATGACCGTGAGAAATCCGCTCTTCTGCGCGCGGATGTGCCGCGCTCCGACGAACGACGCAAAGCTCTGCCCTTCGAGGCGATCCAGGAGCCATGGCAGCGCCGCTGCAAGCGCGATGATGATGAACGAGACGGCGCACAGAATGGCCGCGCCGCGGATGAGCGTATCCTTGAGCGACCACGCGGAACCCCGGAGGATGGGAAGCCGCGTCACCCAAAACGTGAGCGCCGCGAACGTCGTGCCCAAGGTCGCGCCGGTCATGTGAAAGCCGGCCCGCCCCCGGCGGCCCTCGGCAAAATCGCGGCGCGCGCGCAAGAGGAGCCCGAGAACGCCCGCCATGACGATGGCTGCGGCCACGATCACGATGAACCCGACGCCGCCTTTGATGTTCATTTCATGCTTCCTGCCGCAGGAGCGGGAAGAGGATGACGTCGCGGATGGACGATGCGTTGGTCAAGAGCATGATCAGCCGGTCGATTCCCAACCCCATGCCGGCTGCAGGCGGCATCGCGTGCTCGAGCGCGCGCACGTAGTCTTCGTCGTAGTCCATCGTCTCCTCGGCGCCTTTGGCCTTGAGGGCAACTTGGGCGCGGAAGCGTTCCGCTTGGTCTTCGGGATCGTTGAGCTCACTGAAGGCGTTGCAGAGCTCGCGGCCGTTGACGAACAGTTCGAAGCGATCGACCAGTTCGGGCCGCAGGTCGTTGCGGCGCGAGAGCGGCGACGTCTCGTAAGGGTGATCCTTGATGAACACAGGGAGGCTTTTGGTGCCGTCCTTCGAGCGATAATCTTCGACGAGGAACGGCTCGGCGATGTACTCGTAACAGGCGAACAGGCGCTCGCCATCGTTTTCGCACTTGCTCAGGCCTTTTCGGAAGTTACCCCAGTCGAGGGATTTGGCGCGCGGGGAGCTCTTCGACCATTCCTTGATGCGCTCGCCGAAATCGGTGCGAAGGAGGGCGACCAGCCCCGCTCCATTCTTCTCGACGGCACGTTGCCAATCGGCAATTTGGGTTCGCTCCGCGGCTTGCTTCACCGCCGCTTCCATCGGGATGCGCGCAAAGGGTTCGGCGAGCGCGAAGGGGCGCGCCTCGGACCAGCTCCGATGCGCGTCCGGCATGACGCGCGCGAGGTGCGCGTCGGCCTTTTGGAGCAGCGTCTCCGTGAACGTCATGAGCGTCTCGTAGGTCGCGTACGCCCAGTAAAACTCGAGCATCGTAAACTCGGGATTGTGACGCGTGCTGATCCCTTCGTTACGGTAGCAGCGGCCGATCTCGTAGACGCGTTCGAGGCCGCCCACGAGCAAGCGCTTCAAGTAGAGCTCGGGCGCGATCCGCATGAACAAGTCCATGTCGAGCGTGTTGTGGTGCGTGAGGAACGGTCGCGCGATCGCTCCGCCGATGAGGGTGGTCAAGGTGGGGGTCTCCACCTCGAGAAAGCCTGCGTCGTCGAGAACGGCGCGCAGGGCGCGCACGACGTGGCTCCGCGCGCGGAACACGTCGGCCACGCCGGGGTTGGCGATGAGATCGACGTAGCGCTGTCGGTAGCGCGTCTCGACATCGGAAAGGCCGTGCCATTTTTCGGGGAGCGGGCGGAGCGCTTTGGTCAGAAGGCGCAGGCGCACGGGATCGACGGACAGCTCGCCGCGTTTCGACGCCGTGAGCGGTCCTTCCGCCTCGATGATGTCGCCGATGTCGAAGTCCTCGAGCCGAGCGTATTCGGCGCCCAGGCTAGCCTGGCTCACGAGGAGCTGGATTTCGCCCGTGCGGTCGCGCAGCCGGATGAACGAGAGCCCGCCCGTCGAGCGGAGGGCTACGATGCGCCCGCGCACGTGGAAGATCTTGCCCGCGGTGAGTTTTTTGACCGTCTCCTCGCTGTATTTGCCGTCGGTCCTTGCCGTCTCGGCGAGCGCGCGCACGTCGGCGATGTCCTTCGTCTCGGAGCCGGCAACCCGCGGGAGGACGTCGTTGGCGAAGGGGTTTTCACCGCGTTGCCGTACGCGCTCAGCCTTGGCGCGTCGCGCTTCGAGGAGGGCTTGTTCCGCGGAACCCGCGGCGTGAGCGGGCGACGAGGGTGAGGACGGGTCGGACGAGGACATCGTTAGTTGGGGTCGGAGGTTTTTAGGTCGCGGCCGGCGGCGGCGAGAAGGTAGGCTTCGATGAAGGCGTTGAGGTCGCCGTCGAGGATGGCGTCCACGTTGCTCTCTTCGTAGGAGGTGCGCGTGTCCTTGACGAGGCGATAGGGGGCGAGGACGTAGTTGCGGATTTGGCTGCCGAAGTTGATGGCGCTTTTCGTGGCTTGGTAGGCGGCGTTGGCTTGTTCGCGCTTTTGGAGTTCTAGTTCGTAGAGTTTCGCCTTGAGCACCTTCATCGCCATGGCGCGGTTTTGATGCTGCGAGCGTTCGGCGCGGCACACGATGTTGAGACCCGTCGGCAGGTGGCGCAGTCGAACGGCGGTCTCGACTTTGTTGACGTTCTGTCCGCCCTTTCCGCCGGCGCGCATCGTCGTAATTTCGATATCCTTTTCCTGGACCTCGATTTCGATGTCGTCGTCGAGATCGGGGGTGACCTCGACCGCGGCGAAGGCGGTCTGGCGCGTGTGGTCGGCGTTGAAGGGGCTCATGCGCACCAAGCGGTGGACGCCGTTTTCGGAGCGGAGATAGCCGTAGGCCGACTCGCCAGTGACCGTGAAGGAAACGGCATCGATGCCGGCTTCGTCGCCCTCCTGGTAGTCGATGATCTCCGTCTTGTACCCACGGCGCTCGCACCAGCGGAGGTACATGCGAAAGAGCATCGCCGCCCAATCTTTGGCGTCGGTTCCCCCGGCGCCGGGGTGAATGCTGACGATGGCGCCGGAGTGGTCTGCGGGTCCCGAAAGCATCCGCGCGAGTTCGGTTTGGCGGACGCGGTCTTCGAGGGCCGCGAGCCCTTTGGCCACCTCGGCGATCGTCTCCTCGTCCTTTTCTTGGGCACCGAGGTCGAGCAAAACCGCCGCGTCTTCGACGTCTTGCGAGAGCTTCTCGAAGTTCGTCACCGTCTGCTCGATGGCCGCGCGTTTGCGGCTGAGGGCGAGGGCCTTGTTCTGGTCGTCCCAGAATCCCGGGGCGAGGGTCTGCTCTCCGAGGCGGTCGAGTTCGCGCTTCAGTCGCGGGACGTCAAAGATGCCCCCTTAGCGTCGTGAGGCGCCTTTTGAGGTCTTGGAGTGTGTCGCGGGATTCGGTCAACATGGTGAGCGTTGCCTTAGCACACCTGGAGGGCGCCCAGGATCCCTTACTCCTCTCACCCTTCGACGGGATGCCCCCGGGTCGCCAAGACGACGACCGCGACCAATCCGGCCGCGATCGCCGCCGTCGTGTGGACAGGCGCGGACGAGAACGAAGCGCCGAGCACGAGCAACGCCGCGAACGGAAAACCGATGGCGATCGGGCGGCACTCGTTGGTCGGGCCGATGTGCAAAAGCCAGACGAAGATAAGGTAGACGGCGACTGGAATCGGAATCGCCATGCCGGCCGGCAGCTGCGCCAAGTGTCCTTTATGGGTCGCGCGGTCGACGGCGACTTCCATTCCCGCGCCGACGGCGGCCGCCGAACCAAAGATGAGAAAATGCCCATAGCCCCATGTGACGGCCTTTCGGAGCGAAGTGAGTCGCGTGTGGCCTGGTTGGTCGAAATAGAGCCACCACATGGAGAAAACGAGGATCAATCCGGCCGCCGACAGCGAGATCAGCGCGCCAATGTTTTCTCCTTCACGAAGCGCTTCCTGGATGCCTGTCGTCGCGGCGACGACCGTCTCCCCAAGCACGATGAGGGTGAACAGGCCGTAGCGTTCGGCGATATGGTGCGGGTGCCACGTCGTTGGGCGTGCCCGTTCGGCCCAGACAGGTACCGCGAGCTCCGCAACGAACAGCGCGAAGAAGCCGGGGAGTTGTAGAGGCTCCGGAAGCGTGAGTCGCGCGATCCACGCGATCTGGACGACCGTGATGCCGAATGCGTAGCGAAGCGCGGTGGCGCGATGCTCGGGATCGCTCTGCGCGGCGCGCATCCATTGGGCGACCCCGGCGAGTCGCATCAGCACGTAGCCGACGACCATGACCGTGAAGTCGCCGTCGAAGGCGCGCGACACGCCGGCGGCGATCACCAAGCCGCCTGCGATTTGCACCAGCACCGCGAGACGGTACGGAACGTCGTCCGTGTCGTAGGCGCTCGCGAACCAGCTGAATTGGAGCCATCCCCACCAGATCCCCCAGAAGACCAGCAGGAAGTGGAAAACGCCCTGGCCGACGTGATTTTCCGACAGCGCGTGGTGCAGGGCGGAGGACGTCTGGCTCACCGCGACGACGAAGCAAAGGTCGAACAAGAGCTCGAGCGACGTCGAGACGCGGTGCGGCTCGTGAATGGCGCGCGCGCGCATCGGTCGGTACCACACTCGGATCCGGTCGTGCATCCCGCCACGATATCTCCGGAGGTGCCGCGCGCGGTATCGCTCGCCTCTGGTAAACCGACTAATTGCCGATACGGTTCGGAGTTAGTGCGAATTGCGCGGACACAAAAAAGCGACGCCGGCAGTAGTGCCGGCGTCGCGCGGGGAGATACGTCGTTGCCTGGTGCTTCCCGTGGCTTGGGGATACCCCGTCGAGTACAACGGGGTCATTGAACATCTATTATGATTTTCAATACTGTCCTGATACCTCCTTGTGGAGCCGCTACATTGACGTAAACGGCTTGGCGAGGCTCGTGTCGCACCGGGCGACCATCTCTCCGCAAAGAACTGCCCCGACACACTCGAGCCCAACACTCGAAAGTGGCGAGGAAAAAACTTACTCGTGCTGCTCCGTGTTCCTCGGCTGTTCGGACCTTTCGTCTCGTACCGCGAAGATCGTGCGCTCGTTAACTAGAACCACGTACGCCGTTTCACGCAAGGAAAATGAAATGGGATTAGGTCGGGAGCGTGACATTTCCGAGAACTCCGCCTGAGACGCTTGTGCGCTGTTGGGCGCGCCTTCGCGACAGGCGGGCGCAGGAGCATCAGCACTCGATGACGTTCACCGCGAGCCCGCCGCGCGAGGTCTCTTTGTATTTGTCCTTCATGTCCTCGCCCGTCTCGCGCATCGTCCTGATGACTTTGTCGAGCGAAACGAAATGCGTGCCGTCGCCGCGCAGCGCCATACGGGACGCGTTGATCGCCTTCACGGCCGCGATCGCGTTTCGTTCGATGCACGGCACTTGAACGAGCCCGCCGACCGGATCGCAGGTGAGGCCGAGGTTGTGCTCCATGCCGATCTCCGCGGCGTTCTCCACTTGGCGGGGGGAGCCTCCAAGGACTTCCGTTAGACCGCCGGCGGCCATCGAGCAGGCGGACCCGACTTCCCCTTGGCACCCGACTTCGGCGCCGGAGATGGACGCGCACTCCTTGTAGATGACACCGATTGCACCGGCCGTGAGCAAGTAGCGAACGATGCCGTCCTCGTTGGCCCCGGGGACGTGGTTTGCGTAGTAGTGCATTACGGCCGGGATCACGCCGGCGGCGCCGTTGGTTGGCGCCGTCACCACGCGCCCGCCCGCGGCGTTTTCTTCGTTCACCGCCAAGGCATAGAGGTTCACCCAGTCCATCAGGACGAACGGGTCGGAGGGATCCGGCCGGGTGGTGAGTTTGCGATACAGCTCCGCCGAGCGCCGTTTGACTTTGAGTCCGCCGGGGAGAACGCCCTCGCGCGCAAACCCGTTTCGCACGCACTCTTGCATCGCGGCCCAAATCTCGAGGAGCCCTTGGCGAATCGCCGCCGCGCCAACGTGACCGGTCTCTTGGCCAAGCGCTTTTTCGTTTTCGAGCATGATGCGGCTGATCGAGAGCCCGGTTTCATCGGCGATCGCGAGCAGCTGCTGGCCCGTGCGAAACGGGTGGGGGATCGCCGTGTCGGATTCCTTGATCCGATCGGCGCCGGCCGCGTGCTCGTCCACGACGAACCCGCCCCCAACAGAGTAATACGTGCGGCTCCGCAGGACGGCGCCGCTTGCATCGTGGGCGTGCAGGATCATCCCATTGGGGTGAAACGGAAGAGACTCCGAGCGGTGCATCACCACGTCGCTCCGGGGATCGAACGGGATCTCGTGCGTAGCCAGCAGGCGCAAACGCATCGAGGTGCGGATTTCGGCTTCGCGATCCTGCGCCACGAACGGGTCGATTTTCGCTGGGTGGTTTCCTTCGAGGCCGAGCATGACGGCCTTATCGCTGCCGTGGCCGCGACCGGTGGCTCCCAACGAACCATAGAGCTCCGCGCGGACGGCGGTGGTTTGCGCGAGCAAGCCGTCGGTCGACAGCCCCGTTGCGAACATCAGCGCTGCGCGCATCGGCCCCACGGTGTGCGAGCTCGAGGGGCCGATTCCGATCTTGAAAAGATCGAAGACACTGATGGGCATGGCGACTCCTTATCACATCGCCGTGCCACCGCCCGCGGGGGGCTAGGTGACATCACGGCGACGGGCATTGCGACGACGGCCCCATCGGCGACACCCGCTCGCTTGCGTGGTAGCGTGCGCTTCATGCATATCCTCCTTCGCTTTGCCGCCGCCCTGGCGGCGACCACACTCGCCACCACGGCTTTCGCCGACACCCATGCTTCGGCCGATGCCGATCCCTCGAGCGGTACCGCGCTCGACATTTCGGCCCCGTTCCTCGCCTTCGTTCACCCCATCGATCCCTTGACGGCGCAATCGATGATCGACGTCTCATGGCACCCGGGCTGTCCCGTCGCCATCGCCGATCTGCGCGCCATCGACATGACGTATTGGGGCTTCGACAACCGACCCCACTGGGGACGACTCATCGTCAACAACGACATCAGCGCCGCCGCCGTTCGTGCGTTCCGGAGCATGTATGTTGCACACTTCCCCATCCGCCGCATGGAGCCCGTCGACAAGTACGGCGGTAGCGACGATGACTCGATGGCCGCGGACAACAGCTCGGCCTTCAACTGCCGCGCCATCACCGGCGGCTCCTCGTATTCCGTTCACTCGTACGGGCGCGCCATCGACATCAACACGATCGAAAACCCCTACGTCAAAGGAACCCTCGTTCTCCCTCCGGCGGGCATCCCTTATGCGGATCGCGCCAACGTGCGTCCCGGCATGATCGTCGAAGGAGACCTCGTCACCCGCGCATTCGATGCCGAAGGTTTCGATTGGGGCGGCCGCTGGACCACCCTCAAGGACTTCCAGCACTTCGAGATCGTACCGCCCACGCCGTGACAAAGACTCTTGTTCCTGTTCGAAAATCACCTGCATGTGCCCAGGTGGATCCATGACAACGACGCCGAACTGTTCCGCATCGATCTCAGCGGCGCAGTTCGGCGAGCGGTCGCGTCATTCGCGGAGGACGCGGCCCCACAGCTCTCGAACGCCCACATCATCGAGCCACCTCTCGATGTATGCGTGGTCGAGCGATTCGCCCTTCGCCTCGACGAGCGCTTGCACGTCGCGAAGCTGGCGCTCGGACTCGCCCAGTTTCGCCCATTCGAGCTTGGCGAGCACCGTGTCCTCCGCGGTGGCGACGAACACATTCACACCGAGGACGACGGCCGGGACGCGGCGAGACATCTCCTCCTTGCTGAACGGGCGCGGTTTGCAAAAGATGAAATCGACCTTCCACGCCGTCGATCCGTCGATGACGTTGAACTGGCCGCGCCGTTTGAACTCGTCGCGCGCGACATCAGGATCGAAGTAGATGTCGTCGCCCTTCAAAGCCTCGAGGAACCTATCCAGCGAGCCGAACGTGGGATCGGCGACAATGTCGATGTCCTGCGTGGCGCGCGGCGCACCGTGGTGCGAGCTCGCGAACGATCCTGCGAGCATGTACGGGACCGCAGCCCGATCGAGTGCACCGACGATGCGGGCGAGGAACGCCTGCGCGCCGCTCACGGCGATGGCACCGGCTCACCGGGCCAGATCTTCGCGGCCGCGTCTCTTCCGTAAAGGAGCACTACGAGCGCCCGCCGGATGTCGCGTTCCGAGTAGTCGGGGTGCCGGTGCTTGATCCCCTCCGCTGCGACGCGCCGAACGTCGTCGCTCATCTCCAGCGCAAGCCCGGAGCGCTGCCCGGGAGTCATCGCGCGGTACAGTCGAAGTCGGAACTCGTGTGCCTCTTGGCGGGTGTCTCGAGCTCGCACTGCTTCTTCCAGAGGGCTTCTTCGAGAGGCGTGGATGGGATTCGAACCCACGTATGATGGTTTTGCAAACCATTGCCTAACCACTTGGCTACCACGCCGTCGCGTCTTCTTTGGACCGACACTACCGCACCGTGCAAGGTTAAGTCGATCCTGGATCGTGCGCCCCGTCGTCCATTCGGGCGTCTGCGGCTGCTTTTCGCGAATTTTAGCCTTTTTTGGGCGTGAGTACGGTGGCGCCGCCCATGTACGGTGCGAGCGCTTTGGGTAGAGTGACCGAGCCGTCCGCGTTCTGATGGTTCTCGAGCAGCGGAATGAGGATGCGCGGGCTCGCGATGGCGGTGTTGTTCAACGTGTAGGGGTAACCCAACGTGCCGTTCGCCAGGCGCACGCGGACGTTCGAGCGGCGCGCTTGGAAATCACCCATCGTCGAGCATGAGTGGGTTTCCGCGTAGGCGTTGCGCCCGGGCATCCACGATTCGACCTCGTGTTTCCGCGTTTGACCGAGCCCAATTTCCCCTGTGCAGGCGAGCGCCACGCGGTACGGAATTTCGAGGGCCGCGAGGATGGCCTCGGCGTTGTCGAGGAGCCGGTAGTGCTCCTTTTCCGCGACCTCTTCGTCCGGCAGACAGAAGACGACCTGTTCGACCTTGGTGAACTGGTGCACGCGGTACAGACCGCGCGTGTCCTTCCCGTGCGCCCCCGCCTCGCGGCGAAAGCAGGGCGAGAGCCCCGCGTAGCGGATTGGAAGACTGGACTCCTCCAAGGTTTCGTCCGTGTGGAGCGAGACCATCGGCACTTCGCTCGTGCCCACGAGAAAAAGCTCGTCGGCCGTGATGGCGTACGCCTCTTCTCGCCCAATCGGGAAAAAGCCGGTGCCGATGAGCGCGCGCTCCTTCACCATGACCGGCGGAATCACCATGGTGAGTCCGCGCTGAACCAAAATGTCGATGGTGAGGCGGGTGACCGCGAGCTCGAGCAGCGCGCCGGTGCCGATGAGCGCATAGGAGCGCGCCCCGGCGTACTTCCGCGGGCCGTCGAAGTTCACCATTCCGAGCTGCTCCATCAAGGTCAGATGGTCGCGTGGCTCGAAGTCGAACGTTCGCGGCGTTCCAACCTTGCGGATCTCGACGTTGTCTTCTTCACCCTTCCCGATGGGGACTTCGGGCCGCGGCAAGCTCGGTACGCGCAGCATCAAATCGTCGAAACGGCGCGTGATTTCCGCCAGCTCCGGCTCGAGCTTCTCGATGGCGCCTTTGACGGCTTTCCCCTCCTCGATGAGCTTGGGACGCTCCTCTTTCGAGGCTTTGGGGATCAGCGCAGCGACCTGGTTTTTCCGCGCGCGCTTTTCGTCGAGTGAGGTGATGACCTCGCGCCGCCGCTTGTCGACGGAAAAAAGGTCGTCCACATCGAGGTCCTGGCGCTTGTTCTGAACGGCCGCGCGAACGAGCTCCGCGTTCTGTCGAATGAAGGCGATATCGAGCATGAGAGCGTTTCCTGTATACCACCCGCGGACGGCAGCCGATCGTTGTGCTACGGAAATTCCGACCGATGACGAAATCCCTTCTGCCCGCTTTGGTCTTGACGGCCCTCACCGCAGCTTGCTCCTCGTCGCCCACGGCCGACGGTGATGCCAGCGGCGCAGACAACACGGCATCGACGTCGGAGCCGATCATCTCCGGCACGCCCTCGACCCCAAGCCAGGACGCCGTCGTCCTGCTCATGCACACGGACAACAAGACTTACACGGCCGTATGCAGCGGGACGCTCATCGCGCCGAACCTGGTCCTCACCGCACGGCACTGCGTGTCCGAGACGGGAAGCGGCGCCTTCGGCTGCGACAAAGACGGCAACCTGGTGAACGATGGCAGCGGCGGCGGTGCCGTGGGCGCCGATTTCAACCCGGCCGAGATCTACGTGTTTACGGGTTCCACCCGCCCGAACTTCGAGGGTGGCGGCACGATCCAGGCGGACGCGATCGGAAAGAAGATTTTCCACGACAACGCCAAGGTGGTGTGCAGCCACGACCTTAGCCTCCTCTTGCTCAACCGAGATCTCCCTGCCGCCTCGATCGCCCCCTTGCGCCTCGATCCTCGAACCGCCAAAGGCGAAAAGATCACCGCGGTGGGTTGGGGGGTCACCTTGGATACGGAGTTTCCGACGCAGCGCCAACAGCGGACGGGGATCCCGATCGTGCAAATCGGCCCGTACTCCGACCCGACCGTCGACGTGCCGCCCAACGATTTTCTGGTTGGCGAGGCGACGTGCTCGGGAGATAGCGGTGGCCCTGCGTTTTCGGAGGACACGGGCGCCGTCATCGGCGTCGTATCGCGCGGCGGCAACGGCAAAGACGATTCGCCGAGCCCGTCGAATGCCTGTACGAACGCCGACAACGATTACACGCAGACGGCCCCTTTCAAGAGCCTCATCACGACGGCTTTGAAAGAAGCCGGCCATGAGGCGGTGGTGGAACCAGGCGGTTCGGACAGCGGCGGCGGGGGATGCTCCGTCGGACGCGGACGCGAGAGCTCGCGCGCGCCCACGCCCACGAGCGGTGCTGGGGCGGTCGTCGCATTGGGCATTGCGGTCACCGCATTGCGTCGGCGCCGTCGTTAAACGAAGTCGCATGTGCGCCGCCGCCCTACGCGCGTCGCCGAAGCAGCGCGCCGTGCGGAAAAACTATGAACAGAGTGTAAATTCTCGATAGCGCGGCGCGGAGATGAAATAGCTTGTTGCGGCGCCGTATCGATATATCTTGATCGATTATGCGCAGATCCAATCTTTTCTTATCGCTGGCTCTCCTCTCGGTTATCGGAGGAGGCTCTTATCTAACGGCTTGCGGGTCCGACTCGTCTGAGTTCAACGGCGGCGGCGATCAAAATGGAGACGGGGGCGATACCTCGGAGGATGGCGGCGGGGGCGGTTTCGGCGACGGTGGCATTGACCACAGCAAAGATGCCGGCGGCGGTGCCGAGTGCAACCACGTGATCAAGGCGACGATCCGTGATTTCAAGCCATGCAACATGAAGCATAGCGACGATCACCAGTACGACCTCGACCACTGCGACACCAAGGTCGGTCATCCCGACTTTCAGCACTACTTCGGCTCCGAGCAGACCCCCGGGATTGTCCAAGCGACGCTCGGCAGCGACCACAAACCGGTTTATGCCGGCACTGGACGGCACACGTATCCCGGAACAACAGACCAGTACGAGACGACCGGTCCGAGTCAATTTCGGCAGTGGTACAACGATGTCGCCGGAACGGGGCCCGACTCCAACAAGAACATTCCCATCATGATCACGCTCAAGGAGACGTCAGCGGGGTCGGGGCATTACCGGTACGAGAATCATGCGTTCTTCCCGATCGATGGCAAAGGGTGGGGGAACACCCCGACGGGAGACGGGACGGATGGGCACAACTTCGCGTTTACGACCGAAGTGCACCTGTCGTTTACCTACAAGGGGGGTGAAGTGTTTACGTTCGTCGGGGACGACGACCTCTGGTTGTTCATCAACAACAAGCTTGCGATCGACCTGGGTGGCCTGCACCCGTCGGTGACAGGGAGTGTCAACTTGGACAAATTCGCCGCGGCGAACGGCATGAAGAAGGGCCAAACGTACCCGCTGGATTTGTTTCATGCAGAGCGTCATGCGACGGCGTCGAACTTCACGATCGACACGACGATCGACTGCATCGAAAACCCGCCCATCCACTGACATTTCGTGCGAATTCGCGCGCGCAACAATCATGATCAAACTACTTGTTGCGGAGCGCTAGCGCGATAATGTGATCGAACCATGCGTCGATACCGACTGTTCTTCCTTGCCATGCTGTCCGCGTGCGGCTCCAACTCGTCCGAGTTCCCCGACCCGGGCAACAACGACGGCGGCGGTGGTGGTGGCGTGGACGGCGGCGGGACCGATCCGGGCGGTGGTGGTTTCGGGGACGGAGGCCTTGCCGACAGCGGCGGCACCAAACCCGAGTGCAAGCACGTACTCAATGCGACGATTCGCGACTTTAGACCGTGCACGCCGGCGCGTGACGGGAAGTGCCCGGACGCCAATTATCCCGAGGGGCATCTGGACTTCGAGCACTATGGAGCGAACGTACCGACCCCGGGCATCGTCAAAGACACGCTCGGCCCGGATCATAAGCCCCAGTTCATCGACGCGACTCATCTTGATCCAAAAGACGGCAACCCTCAAACGACCGGCGCGGCCCAATTTGCCCAGTGGTACAACAACACGGCCGGCGTCAACATCGCGATCCCCGTTCCGCTGACGTTGACTGAGAAACCCGTAGGATCGGGACACTATCGTTACGAAAACGCGACGTTCTTCCCGATCGACGACAAGGGCAAGACCAAGACGGGATGGGGCAATGGCCCGACCATAAAGGGGACAGCGCTGCACAACTTCGCATTCACGACCGAGATGCACCTGTCCTTCACGTACAAGGGAGGCGAGGTCTTTACGTTCGATGGCGATGACGACCTCTGGGTCTTCATTGACAACCACCTCGCCATCGACTTGGGAGGCCTGCATCCGTCGTCGCACGGTGAGGTCAAGCTGGACGACTTTGCGAAGAGCCACGGCCTCGTAAAAGGGACCATCTACCCGATGGAGCTGTTCCACGCCGAGCGGCACACGGACAAATCGGACTTCGTGGTCGACACGACCATCGAGTGCTTCGACAACCCGCCGATCCACTGAGCCGTCGTCCGTAATCGCATATCTGCGACATCTCTACAAAGATTGCGCTACTGCAGCGACTCGCCCGCGCTGACGACCTCTTCCCAGCGGTCCAAGCGTGCCAGTGCTTCGCGGGCGGCGGCGTCCGCGGGGAAGAGTGTTTCGATGCGCAGCTCCTGAAGGGTGATATCGAGCGGCGTTCCCAATGTCGTAATGGTCGTAAAGAGGTCGAGCGCCACGTCGTCGCGGCGGAGTTTCATGGGCACCAAGATCGACGTGGGCGACGTCGGTTTCGCGGTCGACCCGTGGCGTAGCTCCGGCTCGGCCGCTACGAGCTCGCCGAGGAGCGCCTCGTCGGCGGCGTCGCGCGTCTTGCTCGCGGCGAGTTCGTTTCGCGTCCGGTGCACGACGTGCGACGTGACCTCGTGCCAGTTTTGGACGAACGGGCGCAGGCCATCGTGCGCGAGAAGCAAGCGCGCCACGTTCGCGTCGCCTCGCCATTCGCGGGCGAAAAAGGACACGAGAAGTTGGGCTGCCTTGTTCGCCATGAGAATGTCGTAGCGGCGATTGACGACGAGGGTGGGGTTCGGTTCGCTGGCGCGGAGAATGTGCGCGAGTGCGTCGCGTACGTCCGCCATCACGGGCGCATCGAGGGGCGTCTCGCGGTAGACGGCTGCGAATCCTGCGGCCAGGAGCAACGCGTTGCGCTCGCGCAAGGGGACCTCCAAGGTTTCTGCGAGGGTCAGCACCATCTCGCGGCTCGGGCTCGATCGGCCCGTTTCGAGGAAGCTCAAATGGCGGGATGAGATGCCCGCTTCGAGCGCGAGGGTCAGTTGACTCTTACCGCGCGCCGTTCGCCACGCGCGAAGCAGCGTTCCGAC
>Ga0193753_10000943_pt1 | contig 26270 bp, 26 predicted proteins | sample H1c2metaG_FD_144925 | JGI IMG/M metagenome (GOLD analysis project Ga0193753, IMG submission 144925) | Soil microbial communities from a riparian zone of the East river system, Colorado, United States - H1c2 | ecosystem: Environmental > Terrestrial > Soil > Riparian zone | place: USA: East... | reverse complement strand
ATCAAGGATGACAAATCTGCCAGCGCGTCATCGGGCGTGGGGCAGAGCGACGGCACGCATCCCAAGCAGCCGTTGGACGGATCGCCCGTCAAGACGGAACTGGACCAGCATGGCAAGCCCATGTCGGGACAGGCAGGGGCCGTGCCGCAGACGGTGGCGCAGCACAACGCGGATGTGGACGAGGCGTCGGCGAAGCTCGAACACAACAAGTAAAGACGCTCGGTGTCTGAGAGTCTGATACGATGGGGTGGCTGACGAAAGTTGGCTGCCCCATTTGTTTAGAGGGTAGATTGTCAAGGAGTGGACAATGGCAAAGACGGTCGTCAAGATCAAAGAACTCGCGCAGCTCGGAACACCGGTCGATATCTCCGACACCGAACAGATCATGGTGCGGGCGCTGAGCCTGAAGGAGATGGTCACGCTGTTCATCGAGTCCAAAGACGTTTTCATCTCCCTCTACAGCGTCGGCCTCGAAGGCCCCACGGTCGAAGTGCTCGCTCCCTTCCTGTTGTCGGCCCCTGATGTGGTGGCCCGTATCATCGCGCTCGCCTCTGACGAGCCGGAGAGTGCGGCAGTCATTGAGCAGCGGTTGCCCGCCACGGTGCAACTGATTGCACTGGCTGAGATATGGTCGCTGTCGGTGCCTGACCCAAAAAAAGCCCGAGAGCTGTTATCAGAGGTGACGGCTCTGTTGCAAAAGCTCAAGGCAAAGGGCGAATTCCTCGAAGCTCAGAAGATATCTTCTCCGACGACCTTGCCACCGGAATAGAGTTGCTGGTGGCCAATGGTCACCGCCTCGCCGACATCTGGGGCTACAGCATTCGTGCGATACAGGTGTATGTGGACTTGATTCATGCTCGGAACCAACGATCACTCCACGACCTGACCGTGGCCGTTCGTCACACGCAGGGCTCCGATGCCAAGGTATTCAAGGATTTCTTGGCGAGTCTAGTAGGAGATACTGATGTCCGCAACCACCGCTGAACTCAAAATCCTCATCAGCGTTCTGCAAGATTCCAAGAACAACATCCCCGGAATTCTGGCGGAGCTACGCAGTCTCGCTGGTGGGGTGAAGGGGTTGCTCGGGCCGCTCGGCGGCACTGCGAAGGAAGCAGCGGATGCGGTAGACAAAATCACGGGTTCGTCGGACAAGGCGACGAAGGGTATCAAGAAGCTCGGTGAGGGAGAGGCGGACGCCAAGAAGCTCGGACGGGGGCTGAAGGACGCCGAGAAAAATGCCGCAGACCTGAACAACTCCATCGAGAAGGTGATGCGGGCCGTGAAGTTCATGGCCGGAGGCTTCCTCGCGCTCGAAGGCGTGCGGTGGGTCAAAGACCTCGCCGACACCGCTGCTCGCAACGAAGTGCTCGCGACTGTACTCCATGTGGTCGGTAAGAACGCAGGCTACTCCCGTGAGGAGCTAGACAAGGCCGACCGCTCGATTCAGAAGCTCGGGATCACCGCGCAGGCGTCACGTCAGTCGATGACGCAGTTCCTGCAAGGCGGATTCAAACTCGACAAGCTCGAAGCTCTCGCCAAGGCCGCACAGGATACCGCCGTCGTGCTGGGTACCGATTCGTCGGAAGCCTTTCAACGCATGATCACGGCGGTGCAGACGATGAACACCCTGTCCCTCCGGACCATGGGCATCATCGTGACGAATGAGCAGGCGCAGGAGCGGTACGCGGCGAAGATTGGGAAGACCGCCAATCAGCTAACCCTGATGCAGCAACAGGAAGCCCTGCTGCAAGCGACGCTGGACAAGTCGAAGAAGCTCCAAGGCGCGTACGGCGAAGCCATGGGCAACGTCGGCAAGCAGATCACCTCGCTGGCCCGGTTCCAAGAGCAGCTCGCCGCCACGGTGGGCTCGGCGCTCCTCCCAGCCTATGGAGCGTTGGTCGATGAGTTCACGCTCCTCCTGAAGCACCTCACGCTCATTTCTGAGGAGATGAACGGGCAGGGCGAAGGCGCGATCACGTTGGGCGACGCGGTGCGGACGCTGGCGAGTGAGTTGCGTCTGCTGATCGAATTCGGCGCGCGCCATCACGAAGCCATCCTCAACATCATCAAGGCGTGGATCGCGTGGCGACTGATTCTCAATCCGGTTATCAAGCTCATAGGCTGGCTTACGGGCGATGGGCTCGTGAACCTGATCATCAAATTCAACTATGTGATTCAGATCATCGGATTGGTGGGGGCTGGGTTCATTCTTCTGGGTGGCGGTATCATCTATTGCCAACTGCACTTCGAGCGGTTTGGAAAGTTCATCTCCGGGCTCGTCGGGATCTTCGCCACCGTGGGACAGGCGATTGCCTCGTTGGCACTGGTGCTGGGCAACACGCTCGTGCAAGCCCTGAAGCTGGCAGGCAACGTCATCGCGCATCCGTTCACCGCTGACTCCTACAAAAAGCCGTGGCAGGATTGGAAGAATTTCGCGCAGGGTCAGATCGATGAAGTGGTGGGCTGGTGGACGGCGGCCAAGAAGCTCTTCGCCGAAGTCATCGACCCGAAGAAGATCGATCAGGCCACCGGAGCCTCACCCGAAGTCGCCCAGAAGCTCAGTGCCAACACCGAAGCGGTGGCGGCGGCACAGGATCAGGTTAGTCAAAAAGGACGGGCCTTTCTCGAAGCGAAGAAGTCGCCGGACCCGGCCTATCTCAAGTCGGCCGAAGATGAGCTGACCAAAGCCAAGAAACTCGAATCCGAGCTGCTCGAAGTGCGGGCACGCCTGCTCGAAGGGGAGGGACTGAGCCCGGAGCGGAAGAAGAAGGAAGAAGAGTGGCTGGTTCAGCGTCGGAAGGATCTGGAACTCGACCGCCAGCTGCAAAATGCCGTCGATGCCCGGAAGCAGAGCACTACCGGTCAGTTCTCCTACATGGAGAAGGGCAAGGAGTATAGCTCGGGCTTCACGCAGGCCGCTGGTGCGTTCTCTACCCTGCTCGATGTCTACAAGTCTCCGGCTGCCAAAGAAGCAGGCGTCTATACCGGAGAGCTGACCCGCAACATCGTGATGATGGGCCAAGCGGCGAAGACCGCTGCGGACCTGACGTCCATGCGGAAGGCGCTCGATGACTTCAAGAGCGTCAAGGGACTCTCCCGTGATGAACTCTCGCGCGGGAACAACGCCTACCTGACCGCACAGATTCAGGTGGAGCGGACCACGCTGAGTGAGACGTCGGACATTGTGAACCGCCGTAAGAGTCTGTTCAAGACGGAGACAGACGCGAGGGCGCAAGAACTCAAAGCGCAACTCGGACTGCTGAAGTCCCGCAACCAATTGGAAGCGGGACTCGATGACGATCTGTTCAACCGTGGCGAGATGGCGCTCGATGACTACTACGCGCGCAAATCCGAGCGGATGACCGAGGAGAATTCCAAAGAACTCGAAATCGCGAAGGCGACCCGTGACCGCCTGATTGAGCAGGATAAGCAAAATTTCGACCGCACCATCGAAGAGCAGCGAGAGATGGCGCAGGCGGTCAAGGCCGCGAAGGATGCCGTCATTCAGCTGGAGGGGTCACCTGCCCAAGCCGCCGTCTCCGCCAAGGCAGCGACGAAGACCACCGCAGCGGTTGTGGCCAAGGCGGCGGTCGAAGCCACTCCCGGTAAGCAGGCGATTGATCAAGCGGCGCTCGATGAAGCACGGCGTGGCAGTGAGAAGACGCTCGGCGATCAAGTCACACAGATGCGGCAGGCGACCGCTTCGTTCTTTGGGGGAGAAGGGTCCACCCTCGATCAGATCGCGGAGAAGTATCGCATCCGAAGTGTCGCGCTGAAGGGCATCATCGGCGCGGAGAAAGCCATCGCCGACGCACAGCTTGTCGATCAGATGAAGGCGGTGATCGATGAGCGGAACAAGGCGCTCACGGTGCAGCTTGGGTTGCAGCGGTCGGCTTTGGACGGGGAGAAAGCCGCGCTGGCGGTGGGCGTCAATCGTGGGCGCATCACATCCACAGATGCGTTGCTCCGGTCCAACGAGTTGATTCGCAAAGAAGCCGCCATCATCGACCAACAGATTGCGGTCAAACGCGAAGACCTGAGTTTGATGGAGGCGATTCGGGCGCAGAAGGAAGCGGAGATTCGGGAGGCCGATGCGGAGCGCGGATTGTCCGGCGCACAGACGGATGCCGACGTTCACGCGGCGTTGTCCGGTTTCACCAACGACATTATCAAGGGCCGCACCGAGCTGGACGCCATGGACACGCAGGTGCTCCAGCTGCTCGACCGGGTGGACACTTACGGGGAGCGGCTCCGGAAGACGTTCCAAGATTCGCTCGGAACCGCCATCAGCGACAGCATCATGAACATGAAGGACGCGGGCAACGCGCTCGTGCGTCTGGGAGAAAGTCTCAAGCAGCAGATCGTCGGCACGTTCTCCAAGAATCTCTCCGAGAAGATCACGCAGAAGATTGTGGACGCCACCTCCTCGAAGGAGGGTGACTCTGGTATCTTCGGCAAGGTGTTCGACTTCATGGGTCTGAAGACGGACAAGGAAGCACCGGGAAGCAGCCGGAGCAACCCGAGTTACGTCTATCAGGTGAACACCTCGGAGAAGATCGCCAACCCACTCAACATCGATCTGGCGAATCCGGTCGGGGAGGCGAAGGAGATTGGCAAGTCCTTCAAGAATCTCTTCCACGGCGGCGATGGGACCGGTGGGGCGTCCACGGCGATGTCCTTCCTCAACCTTTTCGCCGAGGGGGGATTGATTAGTGGACCGGGGACTGGCACGAGTGATTCGATTCCCGCCATGCTCTCGGCCGGGGAGCACGTGATGCCTGCCGACAAGACATCCCGGTTCCTGCCGCTGCTCGAAGCGATTCGGTCAGGGAAGATTCAAGCCTACGCGCAGGGCGGATTTGTGCAATCAATTGCACTTCCGTCCCTCATTCCCCGGTACTATGCAGGGGGCGGTGTCGTGATGTCGGACGCGGGCTCGGCCAGCGTGTCACCGGGCGGCGGCGTGGGTAACATGACCATTGCGCTCCACCCCGAAGCTCTGAACATGACGATGCGAGACTGGCTGGAACATGAAGTGGTCCGCCAGCACGGGAGGAGATAGATGAGCATTCGTATCCCCGCTGCACTCGCCAATTTGATGCTCGATGCGGGCATTGGATCAGTCACGAATGCCGGGAAGCTCCGGGTGTATAGTGGAAGCCAGCCATCCACAGGCGGGGCGGCAGTCACCACACAGACGAAGCTCATTGAGTTCACGTTGAACGCGAATGCCTTCCCTGATGCGGCAGCGGGTATCCTCACGGCGGCAGCGATTGCGGCGACCGTGGCGCTGGCAACGGGGACCGCCACATGGTTTCGCCTTCTCCGGGCTGATGGCACCACCGTGGTGCTCGATGGCGCAGTCGGGGTGCAGGGGAGCGGCGCGGAGTGCATCATCACCACCACGGCGATTGAGAGTGGTGAGACCGTCGCGGTGCTGAGCCTGCGAGTCATTCAACCGTTAGCATAAGGAGTTGCATCATGGCTGAAGAGAAATCCAAAGTGACCGTGAAGGTCAAGCGCACACTGCGGAAGTTTGACGGCGAGTACGAAGAAGGCAAGACCCCCATCGAAGTCATCGAAGACGAGCAGGAAGTACCGCTGGATAGCCTGCCTGCGGACATGCAGGACGCGATTCGGCATCGAGACGGTAAAGGAGACGACTGAATGGCATTGACGACTGCGTTTCGTGATCATTTGGCGGCAGCCGCCATCGGCGCAGCGGTAACCTCGTTTGCGAATGCCAATGCCTATCTCGGCGTGGGCAATAGCAGCACGGCGTTCTCCGCAGCTCATACCGACCTACAGGGAGGTTCCAAGACCCGCAAGGCGATGGATGCGACGTACCCCTTGCGGACGGCCAACGTCATCACATTCCGGTCCACGTTTGCCTCGGGCGACGCGAATTACAACTGGCTGGAGTGGGGCGTGTTCAATGGCGCAGCGGCCGGGACGATGATGAATCGCGTGTCCGAGGATCTGGGAACGAAGACCAGTGCGGGCGCGTGGCAGCTTGAAGTCACCATCACGCTGACCGTCTAAGTTCGCCGATGGCGACACGGTTCTATTTTCCGGGCACGAGCGTACCGCCCTGTACGCCTGCGGTGGCGAATGCCCCGGCGTGGACCAGCACGACTGCCTTCGACCGTGGACGGATGTCTACGACGAAGGTGGGCACTATTGGTGCGACGAGGGGCCGTGCGCAGGCGTCGGGAACCTCCGTTCTGCTATTGCGGCAGTATGTCTCAGCTCCGCTGTTGACGGCGTTCACGATCAACGGAACGATCAAGGGGCAGATTCAGGGCTCTGTCAATAACGCGGCTATTTCCGGGTTAATGACCGTTGCCGTTAAGGTGAAGGTCTTTTCGTTTGATGGGCTCACGCTTCGCGCGACGCCACTGGCAATCACGTCCGCCCCGATTGCCGGGTCCAACCCGTTTACCACGAACGAAGCGAATCGGAGCTTCAAAGACGCGGCGGGTCTCACCGACATTGCCCTGACGTCCTACAGTGCGGCAGCGGGAGACCGGATCGTCATCGAGATCGGGTACAACGACACCGATGCGTCGGCGAACACGTCGCGGTCGTGTATCCTCTCGTTTCGCGATAGTACGACGGATCTGGCAGAGGCGCAGGCCGATGGCACGGGGGACTCGTGGATCGAGTTCAGCATTGATCTACCTCTGCGCAAGGAAGTCACGGGTGACTCTGGAGCCATCGGGGTTACGGAGACCAGTGCGGTCACGGTCTTCCGCGCCAGCACGGACACGGGGGCCGTAGTCGGCACTGAAGCGCGCGCCTTGACGGTCATGCGGGCCAGCACCGATACGGGTGCGGTCGCAGGTGCAGAGACGTCGGCGGTCGATACGGGTGTAGTGCCCAAGGTCGGCACGGATGCCGGAACCATTGGCGTCGCCGAAGCGAAGACGCTCTCACCAGCTATTGCCTCCACGGATTCGGGGGCAGTCGGCAGTTCGGAGTCTTCGAGCAAGCTCGCTCTGTTAACCCGGACGGACGCAGGCACCGTCACCGGCACGGACGTGAGTGATGGCGGTGAAGCCTTCACTCGCAGTGACTCGGGAGCCATCGGCGGCGCGGAGACGTCCGCACTGGTGGCCTCTATCACGGCGGATGATACGGGCCTGATTGACGGCGGTGATGATGCCCTCACCGGGGCACAGACCGTCGTGGCTGAGGACAGTGGCACCGTGGGGGCGACTGAAGTCGCCGTCCCGTTGACCATCCTCACGCGGGCCGACAGCGGTGCAATTGATTGCACGGAGACCGTGGGGATCACGGTCACGGTGGGCGGGGATGATACCGGCGTCATCACGGGTGACGAAGACATTCCGGTGGGGCTTCTCACGCGGGCGAGTGCCGACACGCTCCACGTGGGGGTCACCGAAAGCTCAGACCTCAACGTCACCGTTATCTATGACGTCACGCTGACGGATGTGACCGCTACGCTGCCACGGTTGCGGGCCGAAGCGGACGTCCGGTATCAGGCGGAGATTTTCAAACTGACCGGCCAGATTCGCGCAGGCGGCGGCGCGGTCTTCTGTTTCGTGGGGCCACCTGATCGTGTGGTGGAATGGAGTCTGACGGATGGGGGCGGCGCGTTGTTCCCCTACACCGATTACACCGACCCGTGGGGGCGTGCGTCCTGTCTCTATCAGGCGGGCGGCTACTCTGGATCGTTGACCATACAGGTGCAATATGGCGGTTAGACAGCTGGCAGGCCCCTTCGCGCTGGTGTCTGAGAAGAATGTGCCGGTGCAGTATCAGGTGGGTGCGTACCACTGGTATCCGGACGTCGGCTTGACCGCCGTGATCGACGGGCAGTTCCGCTGTTTCCTCTCACTCGATGGCGTCTATCAACCGATCTCCCGTTCACGCCCCTACGCCAACGCGTGGTATGTCGCGCATCGCCGGATGATCGGCACCAAGGACATCTTCGATACGACCGAAATTGAGATTGAACCGCGCGCACTGGCGGAAGTTTCCGAGAGTGCATCGTTTTACACTGGGCTGTTCGTCCACAACTACATTCGGATGCAGGATCGGCGGCTGTACTTCGACCAACAGCGCATTGTGTCCGTCATTGATGGGGCGCTGGCGGTGGAGGGTGACATCTTCCCGTTTGGCTCAGGCGAAGTGGCTCCGGGTCGCAGTGACTTCGACATCCTCGTCTTTGAGTTCACGTTCAATGGGTCGGACACGCGGTTCTGTTTCTATGACACGCGGCTGAAGGTCATTGCGTCGCAGATATTCCATCTCGGGATGGCGTGCAACACCCTCGTCTATGCGCCGGAGTACGGCATCATCGTGTCACTCCATGGGGATTCGCTCACCGGTTTCGAGCAGCGCATCTGGAGTCTGGAGAATGAACCGGTTGAAGTGACCGAGCCCGAGCTGGTGGCAGGGCAGTCGCAAGGCGGGCGTCTCGCCACCTATCGCACACAGGTGCTGGGGGCCAACGCGGACCCCTGTCCGGGGGAGCTGGTGGACTGGACGCTCTCCGGCGCGGGGCGGCTCCTCTCGTTGCAGAGTAAAGCGGATCGTGATGGGTACGCCACGGTGCGAGTGCTGTACGGCTTAGATGAAACCGGCGACTCCACCGTGAAGGCGAGCGTGCGATGCTGAAGCAGATTTTCCAGACGGTCCCGATCAAGTACGGGAAGACCGGTGAAGTGGGCGAGGGGAACCCATTCGGGGTGTCGTACAGCAACGCCATCCCGCCCTACGCGGAGACTCTCTCCACGGTGACCGGATTGTTCGTGCATGCGACGCCGACCATCAACGGTCCCAACTGCATTTACATGCTCACGATGCTGGCCACGAACTACTGGCCGTCGTGGGCGATTGCCTTTCATCGTTTCGACAGCGTGACCGGGGCGTATGTCCAACGCGTGCCGCTCGCCAGCAACGTGGGAGGTGCCCTGCTCGGTGGTGCTCTCCGGAGCCGCTTGGGTAAGTTGTATTGGAAACATGCGTGGCATACGTCTCTTATCGAGTTCAGCATCACGTTTGACGAGAATGACAAGCCCACCGGGATCGCTAACGCGGGTTCGACCATTGAGAGTGACCACTTTGATCTGGGTCTGATTGGCTTCGGGCAAGTGGTGATCGATGACTTCTCAGACACGATGATCAACGGCACCCTGCGGAAGCTGGATGTCTATCGACTGGGCAGCGGCGAACACCGGTACTCCATCAATCTCCCCGATAATATCGCGGCGATTGCCTTGGAGGACAGCGAGCACGTCTATGTGCTCTGTGCGAACCGCATTCTCTTACTCATCGATTACACGCGAGCGGAGATTCTCGGAGCCGTGCGCGTGCCCGCCTCCCCGTCTGGCCATGAATACTGGAACAACGCCGACGTCAACATGACGTGGGACACGTTGTATCGCCGACTGCTCGTGTGTGAGAAGGTGGCGAACAATCCCAACGGCAGTTCCGCCACGAAGGTGAAGGGCTTCCGGGCCGTGCCGATGATGACCCGGCTCACCACGCCGATTCCGCTGCGTGTCCCGCGCAAGGGCCGCACCATCCCGGTGCTGTGCTCGGTGGTCGGGGACATGAACGAAGGGGTCGGCGGGAACATCGTGACGTCGGTGGTGACGGGAGACGGTTCTCTCGTGGGTGTGCCGATCACGGATAACCGGGGTCACTCCAAGACCCGTGTGGCGTGCGGCGTGCCTTCAACCATCGTTGATCCCGGTGGCTACGGCGGCGGCAGCCCGGACGACACGGAGACCTACGAGGAGCTGGCCTACACGACCGTCAACGCGGCAGGGGTGTTTCCAGACGTCAGTTACTACGATGACGACCAGTACATCGCCTATGAACGCGCCGGTCACCTCCGCGTGCTCAAAAACGGCGATGAGATACAAGCCTACCCACTCACCGGCACGCTGTGCTTCTGCAAGCTGGTGGGGAAGAGTCTCATCTTTCGGGGCAACGGGGCGACGTATCCCACGGTGTTCTGGCCGGACGTCAATCTTGGGGTCAGTACCTTCGAGACGCTCGACCCACAGGCCACCGGCAACGACCCGGTAGCCATCAGTGCGACGGCGCTGGCATGGCAGACGGGCGGCAGTTATCAGATCAAACGCAAGAACCGGCAGACCGGCGCGGTGCAAACACTGGGCTTCGGCCGACCCACAGGCTTGTCTCGCATCACCGATTCCGCCGTGGTGCTGGTGGACGATGATCGCCTCCGCGCCGAGCCGGGGGGCACCGTATGGGGCACACGACCAGTTTTTGCGGGCTCGCTGGTCGTGTGCGAGGGAGCCAACGGTGGAGCCATGGTGCGGGTCGGGGATGACCCGGCGACGCAGCTGGTGCTCTGGCCCGGAGACGAGTGCTTCACGCCCCGCATCGCGATTAACAAAGGGGACGTCACGGTGGTCACGTGGGGCACCAACGGCGTGCGTAAGGCGGAGTTCCCCGTCAGTGCCCTGACCAACTACGTGCCGAGTGGCACCGGGCCTGATGACGGCACCCAATCCATTGCTCCGGTGATCGGACGGGACATCGGGTTCGGGTACTTCTTCCAATTCTCCAAGCAGTACGGGGACAATCCCAGTGCGCCGAGTAACTGGGCCTTCATCAATGACGCCGAGAAGGTCGCCGTGGCGGCGGGCCAAGGGAAGAAACTGATCGTCGGTGGACCCGCCGTGCTGGGCTCGGTGGGATTTGAGGATGACGTCTACGGGATCTATGTGAGTGGCGGAGCGTCCGGCAGCCTGCATTCGGAAGCCGCGAAGCAGCTCGCGATCCTCCCCCCGAGTCTAATCGGCAAGCCCATCGTCGGGTGCTTCGACGGCGGGCAGACCATGCCCACGGGGTCGGTCACCGACGTCGATATTCTCGCCATCGAATGCTATGTCGGCGAAGACGAGACGGCTGATGACTGTTTCGAGCGGGTACTGGCGTGCATGGACAACCTGCCGCTCGACCAGCTGGTGATCTTGATCGGCGATTCTTACACCTCGAACGACAACAACACACGCGACGCACAGGTGTTGATGGACGCGCAGACCATTCCCGCCGACGTGGCGGTATTGGATGATCGGGTAGTCGGCATCCTCATGTTCTCGGACGGTCGCCCCACGGGGACGCGCGATCACGAGATGTGGCGACCGATTCATCAAGCGATTTTCGACGGCATCGGCGTGGGGGGCAGCGGCACGCCGGTCGGCAACGTCAAGCTCGGTCCCGGCATGGTGCGTGTCGTCTGTACCGTCACGAAGCCGACCGAGCCCGAGGTACCGGCCAGCGGCACGGAGCCCGGTGCGACTGGACCCGGAGGAGGCCCCGGAGGGACTGGCATTCTGGTGCCCACTGAGCAGCGCGTGTCGCTTCAGATTGCCGGGACGGACTTCCGGTATGTCGGGGTGACGGCCTTTGGGCTGTTCAAAAAGTATCTGGACGGCGATGACATCAGCACCTTTATGAGCTGGGCGCTGGGCCACGACTTCACCGTACTTCGAGTGCTCGGCATGGTGGGTGGGCCGTCGTGGGTAGACAACGGGTTTGCCTACTATCCGGGTGACGGTGCGAGTTCCGCCAACACGGCCGAGTACTACTCCAAGCTCACGGACTTCGCCAACTTCGTGACCGGGACTGGACTGGCCATTGAGTTCGTCTGTCTGGCGGACGTCCAGTACATCGCGTCCATGAGCACGCAGCCCGCGCGCGTGGCACATTGCACGGCGGTCGCCAATGCGCTTGAAGGGATCGCCAAGGTCTTCATCGAAATCTGCAACGAGCCGCCGTTCAACGGCATGACGAACACGTCGGATCTGGTGGCCTGTGCGGCGGCGGTGAAGGCAGCGGACGGCACGCGGCACATCGCGCTGGGTTCAGAATCCGGTGGTGACTGGGATGCCCTCACCTACGCCTCTTCCGGCACCGACTACCTGACCTTCCATGGCGACCGGGGCTCAGCCAACTGGGACTGGTTGGCACACTATGCGGGGTCGGCGGTGCTGGGCCTGACCACCCACTTCCCGGTGGAGGACGAACCGCAGAAGCCAGAGGGTGACCCAGAGCCCGGTAAGTTCTTTGCGCTGGGGGCGCTCTCTCAGTTGCTCCAGTTTGGCGTCACCTTCCACTTCGGGGAGGGGTTGATTGCGGACGTGCCTACCGGGGCATCGCTGGACTGCGCGGAGGAATTCGCAGCCGGTGTGGCGGTTGCAGATTGGGACTTTGGCGGAGCCCTCTTCGTGGACTTCGACAACTCCCCGCTTGCCTCTGGCACTACGAACCCGGTACAGATCGTTGGGCGGCGGACGGCGACCGAAATGCAATTGATTGCACTGGGATGCCCATCGGGGTGGTCGCCTATGTGGTCGGCCGGGTGGTCGGGACTTGTGGAGTCCACGCACGGCACGGATGATTGTGCGCAGTGGCTCACCGGCATTCCACCCGCAGGCGAAGGCCCCGGTGAAGGTGGAGAGCCCGAGGGTGTGGCGACCGCGCCGAATCGTCTGGCCATCCTCCAGACCGTGCTCGACTCTCGTGAGTGGAAGCTCAATCTCGGTGACGAGTATGACCGTGTGGCGTCGGACGGACGCGGAGCCTTCACCGAAGCCGCTGTCACGGCGCTGCATGCCGACAACGCCAATTGGGGCCACATCCGGAAGAACCCCGGCCAGAACCAGTACAACGGCCATGCGGTGGACGCCATCATTTGGAAGCGGCCGGATGCCAGCGCGGCCGAGATTTACGACATCGTGAGTGGTGCCGGTGACATCGGCTGGGGCTTCGTCAGTGCGGCGCTCGATGACTTGGATCTGTGGAAGTACCCCGCATAATGCCGAAACTCAATTCGCTGGGGAAATGGTGTGCGGGCATTGGGGGCACACAGGCGTCCTATGAGGGGGAGATTGTCGGCCAACCGGCTGGCGGCACGAGCTTCGTAGACGACACCCATGTGATCTTCTCGAAGGGACCAGACCCCTACCATTTGGTGATCCATGACATCACCACCGGGATCAACGTCGATGCCTCCACACTGGGGGCGAATGAGCTGAAGGCCGGGGGTGGGGTCTGGGCGGCGTGGCTGAGTGGGTACGGGCTGTTCACCTCTGCTGGACTTCATCTGGAGAATGCGGGGCTCGCGGATGTCGGACCAGACGGGGCCATCTGTATCAAGGCCGATTATTTGGGGTTCGGTCCCTACTACGTGCGGGAGACCAACGGGGATGAGTGGAGCCTGACGGCCGGAGACGCGAGTAACATCCAGCTGCTCGGCAACGGTCGGGCACAGTGGCAAGAAGGTGGCACCATCCGGACCATCGGGGATGTGCCCATGCCCACCCTCGGTGAGCACTACGCCGTTCACATGGCGCTCGTGGGCAGCATTTGGTGGTGCGTCTACGCGGTCCCCGGAGGCCCGCTCGTCGCGCATCCCAACACGGACGCCAACAACCCCATCGCGGTGCATGGCGCGGACGCGGAACACTTCTTCGCGGTGGATTGTCAGGGGCTGTCGGACGGGCGCATCGCCTACGTGTATTCGCGCAACGAGGGGGAGGCCCCCGGAGAAATCATTCGTGACTACATTGATACGGGGTCACCGGGCGGCTCGGCGGGCGGGTCGAATGGGAGTGGATCAGCCATGGCAATTCTAACCAGCAGTGCGACCTTCACCGTGGTGGACGCGTCGCCTGCCATCGCGCTCCTCACTATCCCGTCCCTCCCCGCATGGCCCGTGCAAAGTGGCCGGGGCCGCATCGTGCATCCGATCTTGGGACCGTTCGACTACGAAGTGAAGCCAGACGAGTGGGTGAACATTGATGCTGACGTGGTGATCGCCCCGGTGTGGGGCTCGACCCGGACACTGGTGAGTGCGGCCAACGTCTTGTGGCAAGGCCACATTCGTGACGTCGTGGTGGAGGAGCGGTGGAAGGCGCTCGGCGGGTTGGCCATGCCCATCGCACAACTCCGGATGCTGTTGATGATTTGGACGAACCCCATCGACCCGGCGACCGGCTACGTGCAATGGTATCCAAACTACATCAGTCCGCTGGGATACAATGTGTTACCGGTTGGATTGCAGGTGGGCGGCGCAGGTATCACGTTTGATGACGTGGGCAACTATGCGGATGAGAACGGCCCGGACGGTTGGGTCACGAATTCGGTCACCTTCACGCTGAAACTCGTGGAAAGGCTGACGCCTTAATGGATTATCGCTGGGAGCCGGTGCCGCTCGATAGTTTTCGCAGCGTCAAAGTGCTGTTGCACAAAACGGCATCCATCGGAGAAGTGCGTCGGGGTGAAGCGGTTGATCCGGTGGACCTGTCGCCGATGATGAGTCAAGGGAAGCAGTCGTGTTTCGACGTCAACATCACGCTGAACTGGAACTACGAATTGTTTGGGGCCGAGAATCAGCCTGCCCCCAATCACGTGCTCGAAATCCAGTTGATGCAGGCGGGGCTCTTCGTCACGCTGTGGATCGGCATCGTGGAGTCGGTGAGCAGCTTCACCATCAGTCGCGGCGAACGCTCGATGCAGCTGACGGCCAAGAGCCGGGACTCTCTCGATATCTTCCGGACGGCGAAGCGCGTGACGGCTCTCTTCCCGCAGCTGACCGACATGGCGTACATCGCGGGGAAGATCGCCAAGAGTGCGGGGCTTGATGATGACGAGATTGTGCTGCCCATCAGCGGCATGACGACCTCGCACACGAACACGCAGCTGGCCGACATGTCGGCGTGGGACATGCTCACCAACCTCTTTCTCCCTCTGAGCTGGACCCCCTTCATGGATGGCCAAGGCCGACTGAAAGCGGCGAGTCGGGATGTGCAGGGGGCGATTGCGGACGTCGTGCTGGAGCCTGAGCGCGTGGTCAAGGTGGTGGCGCAGCGGCAGCGTCCACCCGCCACGCGACTGAAGGTGAAGTGGCTCGACCCCACGCTCAAAAAGAGTTTGCAACAGGGGCGGAAGCTCGCGGACCAGACCATGACGACGGGCTGGTTTCTCCCCTTCCTGAAGAAGACCATCTACTTCTCGGATGACAAGACGCAGCGGGCGGTGAACACCTACATGGTGACGAAGCAGAGTGCGAACGCCCTCTTCGTGCCGGTGTGTCTCGAACGTTACGAGCAGCTCGAACAGAACAAAGGCAAGATCACGCTCATCAACCTCGCGTGGGGGCCAGCGATCATCACCCTGCTAGTGCAGTGGCAGGCGGCGCACAGCACGCCGGACGGGGTGTCTGGACCCAACACAGTACCGGTCGGTCGGAAGCTCGAAGGCTACGCGCAGCTGGCCTTCATGCTCATCATGATGTCCATCGGGACCGGTATCTACGAAATCTGGGGCACGCCGTACGAGTGGGTGCATGCGCGCAACACGACCGAAGCCTTCGACTCCTCTGCACCGCGCTGGGTGGACAACCCCGTGGAGGTGGAGACGGACTTCATCATCAACGAACAGCACGCGCAGGCGGTCGCTGTCAGAGAGCTGATCTATCAAGCGAAGTCGGCGAACAAGTGGGCCGTGTCACTCGTGGATGATCCGCGCATTGAGTTTGGCGACATTCTGGAATTCCCTGACGAGAGCAAGATGTACGTCGAAGATGTCTCACGCTCCATCATGCGGGGTGACCCGGCTGTGATGGAAATCAAAGGCTTTCTCATCTAATGCCTGTTCTCACTGATCTAGCAGCCGCCGAAGTCAAACGGGGCGTGAAGACGCTCTACGGCAAGGTGCTGACACGACCCGCGTTGTTGGTGTCGGACGGCATCAATCTGGTGTATGCCTGTGACGTTGATATCGGGGCCACGGACCCGACTGGGCGGATCGATCAGTACAAGGATGACCTGACCGGACTGCCGGGGCAGGATGACTGGACGCTGCAAGACACGCTGACGGTCAACACGATCCTGCACAACGTCACCATCGCGCGCAATAACGCGGATCTGATCTATGCCGATGTGGGTGCGCCCGTTACGCTCTCGCGCTCGATGTCGGGCCAGTGGGAGATCACCGGGTTTTCGATGGAGCAACCGGGCACCTACACGCTGGTGCCGGTGAACCTTGGCGACATGACCATCGGGACGGTGATCGACCTGTCGATTGATGGACGGCTCCTGACGCTCGGAGAGCTGGGCACCATGGCTCCGTTCGGAACGTTGCCTTTCGGGGCGAGTGGTATTTTTATCGGCGGCATTTTACGGCAAATCGTATGAGGAACAGATGTCTATAGACCTGCAAACGTTTGCGAGCGGCGATCTCGATTACATCGCTAAGTTGAACGCCAACGAGGCGACCGTGGAAGCCGCCATCAACGCGTTGCAGAATGCCCAAGCCGGGGTCGGCGGAGCCATGACCATTGGGTTGTTCATGGACGCCCTCTTCAGTAGCACCACTACCTTGATCGGAGGGGGCAGCTACAAACCCACGGCAGACGGCACCACCCTCGACGTGGCGGCTGGCTCGGCCTACAAGGACACGACTCAATCCGTGGTGCAATCAATTGCAACGGATATCCCTTTCGTGGGCCAGCCCGCTGCGACCTACTACATCGTGCCGGATGCCACTGGCACACCGACGCGGAGTGATTCGCCTACCGATGCGGTGTACACCGTGGTGTGGACCGGGAGTGCCTTCGGAGCGATCACTCGTGTGGCTCCGGCGCTCTTCGACGGCTCAGAGCAGGATGACGCGCGCATCAGTGCGTTGCTCGGGAGTTTCGCCAGTCTCAGCGAACGGCTGGACGCGGAAGCTGCCGCAGAAGCGGCCCTCATCGAAGCGGCACAAAGCACGGCGGACACGGCGCTCGCCCTCGCGTATGAGCTGGGCGGAGATGTGATCGATGGCTTCGGTGATGTCTTTGGCCCAGCCTCCTCCGTGGATGACCGGGTAGCGACCTTCGACGGCACGACCGGCAAACTGATTCAGGACAGCGGCACGACCGTCGCCGCCATCATCGCGGCAGCGTCAGGAGCCGGGGGTGATGTGGATGGTCCGGCCTCCTCGGTCGATGACCGCATCGCCACCTTTGACGGCACGACGGGCAAGCTCCTCCAAGACGGCGGGGCCACGATTGCGGGGGTGATCTCCGCCGCAGTCTCTGCCGCAGGTGCTGGAGACGTCGTGGGTCCGGCGAGTGCGGTAGATGATCGGCTCGCGACGTTCGATGGAGTCACCGGGAAGCTGATTCAGGACGGGGGCTCGACCATCGCCGCCGTGATTGCCGCAGCCGTCGCGGCAGTGCCCAAGCCGAGGAGGAAAGTCGGGTGCTCACTGGATGGTGGCGGCGTGGCGCTGACGACCGGCGTGAAGGGCCAGATTCAGGTGGACTTTGCCGGGACCATCATCGGCTGGAGTCTGATTGGCGATCAGTCGGGTAGCATCTCGGTGGACGTGGACCTGCAAGCCTCGTCGGCTCCACCCGCAGCCCCCGGCATCCCTGATACGACCGGTGACAAAATCTCCGCGTCTGCGCCTATCGCGGTGAGCGGTGCGCAGTCGGCAGCCGGAGGCACGTCGGCGGTGTCTACGTGGACAACAACCATCGCGCAGTGGGACGTGATTCAGTTCAACGTGACAGCGGTGACGACGCTGACCAAAGCGACGCTGTACATCTTGATTCAAGAGACGTAACTATGGCCTTTCTGTTCTGTGACAGCTTTGACCATCTCGCGACGGCGCAGTTGCCCTCGAAGTGGAACTCCGTACTGGGCGGAGCCAATATCGGGGCAGCCGGTGGGCGCAACGGCACCAACTCCCTCCGTCTGGATGGGAACGAGACCATCACGAAGCAGCTGTCACCGAGTGGCTCGACCTGTATCATCGGGTTCGCCCGCAAGCCGGGGAGTGCGGTCAATCTGACCGGCCCCTTCCTTGCCATCGGCGATGCCACGGTGACCCACATCACGATTGCCATGAACGCCGACCTGACGTGGAACGTGGCCCGAGGAGGGGTGCTGAACAACACCCTTGGCACCTCGCTGGGGGACACGTCGGCGGCGCATACTCTCGACCAGTACGATTATTGGGAAGTGAAAGTCATCATTCACAATTCGGCGGGAGTGGTCGATATCAAAAAGAACGGGGTCAGTGTGTTGGCGCTGATGGGGATCGATACCCAGAACGGCGGGACGGCCGGGTGGACCAACTTCGCCTTCGCGGCGGCGACGAACACGAACCTCGCTGACTACGATGATCTGTACGTGTTGGACGGCACCGGCAGTGCGCCCCACAATGATTGCTACGGCGATGTGCGGATCGCGGCGCATTTTCCCACGGCGGACGGCACGACCACCGATGCAACGCCTTCGACGGGCTCGGACCACTACGCGGTGGTGGATGAAGCCGCTGCCAACAGCGATACCGATTACAACACGGTGACGGCGGTGGGGGACAAGGACACCTTGGAGCTGACGGATCTGATTCCGACCGGTGCTGCCATCCTCGCCTTCCAGACGGTGATCTTCGCCAAGAAGTCGGATGCTGGCGTCGGGGTGGTGTGCCCGGTGCTTCGGTACAGCGGGACCGACTATGACGGGGATGACCATGCCCTCTCCACGGCGTATGCCTGTGCCGTGCAACCCTATGAAAACAATCCCGGCACGGGGATTCAGATGACGGAAGCGGAATTCAACGCGCTCGAAGTCGGGTATAAGCGCACCGCGTAAATGTCCATTCCCGTTGTAGACGGAGCGTCCCTCTCATATCACCGCACGGTGGGCTCGCAGACTACGCTGGTCAAAGCTCACACGGTGGTGCTCGGGACGGGGGGCTTGTACGTGGGTGTCGCGTCATGGGTCACCCCGACCATCACCGCCACGTACGGCGGCGTGCCAATGATCGAGATTGGCACCACGCAATTCGTGTGGATGCGGGTGACGTGGTTTCGACTCATGTCGCCGACCGTAGGCACGGCGAACATTGTCTTGACGCCCTCCTCTTCGACCTACATGGCGCTGGGCGCGTTCAATGTCTCCGGCAACGACATCACCACCCCTACCACGGCCTATGCGGGCGCTGGGGGAAATAACAGCACCCCCACTGTCAGTTTGACCAGTAGTGCGACCGAGCTGGTGCTCGACCTCCATGGATCATGGACGGCTTCGCGGGTCAATACACCGGGAGCTGGACAGACCAAGCTCTATGGGGAGGACACGCCGGGAGACACGGACGTCCATAGTGCGGCGAGTATTGAGGACGGCAGCGCCACGACTACCATGTCGTGGAACTCGGACCCGAATGATTGGATTCTCGGCGCAATCTCGATTCCGCAAGCCGCTGATGCGGCCTATCTTCGGGTGTCTCAAGAAGTCGTGGAGACGGTGGGGCTGCCGTCGCCCACCGGGCGTATCTCACAGGTGGTACTGGAGACCATCACAACGACCGGCCCATCGGCCAGTCTGCGTGTCTCACAGACCGTCGTAGAGGTGATCACTCCCGCGCCCGTTGGTGTGACGTTGCGCGCGCTGGTGTGGATGGGGGATAACGGCGGCACAGTGTGGATTGAATAATGGCAATTGCATGGATCGGGCGACAGCGGGGTGGGGGCGGCAACGTTCAGATGCCACCCGGCAATTTCAAAGCGGCGTGTCGATTCCAGAACACGACGGGAGCCGACGTCACCGTGAACATCGGCTACGCGCAGTTCAAGGAGACTGCCGTCTGCAACATGCGCATGGTGATCTACTCTGATAACGCCGGAGCCCCGGACGCGTTGCTCCACACGTCGAACGCCATCACCACGACGTTGGGCTCAATCTTCACTGATGTCCGCACGACGTTCACGTGGACGGCTCCGTGGGTGTGGGCGGCGGGCGACTGGTTGTGGATCGGGCTGCACAGCGATACGACCATCACCGCGATCATCGGTACCCAGTTCGTGAAGACGAACGGGATCGCCTACAATTCGGACACGTATTCTGGTGGGGCCTCAGATCCCTTTGGCTCGCCCTCATGGGCCAGCTTCGAGTACATGGTGTGGGTCGAAGGGACGGCACTGGAGACCACGACCATCGGGCGCATCTCCAGTGATGAAGGCCGTCCCCCCAGTGCGCCGCAGGGGTGTTACTTCAAATACGATCCGCACTTTGACCGGTTCGAGGTGCCGGGGATCTTCGACATCGAAGTCAATTCGATCTTTGTCTACATGACAGAGACCGTGCCTACGGTGAAAGCGATCTGTGCCATCTACGCGGATGATGGCGCGGAGACCGGCATCCCCTACGAAGCGACGCGACAGGGGGACATCTCGGATGAAACGACAGGGTGTGTTGCGGACGCGTGGATGGAGATGGTCTTTGCCGTCCCGGTGATCCTGTCGCCCGGCACCTACTGGCTGGGCATCGTGACCGATACGAACGTGAACACCAACTGCACCGGATACAGCGGGTCACTCAGTAGCTCGGGACAGGAGCGCAGTACTGCTGCGTACTATGACTTCCCCAACCCCTTCGGGCACTGGCCTGCCGACTCCCTGAACAGTCCGGAACTGTTGAAGCAAGATCCCATCGGACTCAATATGTACGCGACGTTTACGCTGGCAGATGTGGGTGGCGGCGCGCATGACGTGTTATTTATCGGTGACACGCCCGGTCCCTTGTGGATCGATTAGTCGTGCAATCAATTGCAACGGAGAGTAGACTAGGAACTGCTTAGTCAAGGGAGAGCCATCATGAGTGCTGGAACGGTGCTTCTTATTGTCTTGCTGGTGTTGCTGCTCGGGGGCGGGGGCTTCTACGGCCCACGTAACGACTGGAACGGTCGCCAGTACGGGAGTGTCGTCGTCATCGCGGTGATACTGCTGGCGCTTCTTTTGTTGACCGGTAATCTCGGACCCAATGGGTTACGACTGAGGTGAGTTAGTGTCTGATCATAAGGTCACGTATTGGGCCATCTCGGTGCTCTCTAGCCGTGCGATGTGGCTGAACCTTCTGGCGTTTCTCATTGCCCTCTCGTCATTGACCGAATTTACGACGCTCTTACCCCCACGCTTTCTCCCTCCACTCGGATGCTTCGTGGCGGTTGCCAATCTGTGGCTCCGCACCCAAACTGTTCGCCCGGTGGCGTTCATCATGCCCGGAAAAACCAAGCCGATAGAAGTGGTACGGATCGGACCCCCACCTCCAGACATCATGACGGACTAGGCGCTCGCGCATATCGCGCACGAGTGGCGTAGCCCAGAAATAGATTGGATGACGCCATATGCCCCTAACGCACGGACTAACCAACAAACAACGTGCGGACATTGATGAACAAATCGAGCGTCTTAAAAACCAACTTGAAGACGACTCCCTCGGTGAGCCTGCACGGAAGGACCATACAAATCTGCTGGTGGGGAGTACCATCGGCCTCGCGGTTATGGCGGTCACCGCCATCGTGTTGATCTTCTCGGTGCGACCCGATAAAGACAACACAGCCATTGTCGCGACTCTGTTAGGATTCTTAGTACCCTTGATGACCGCGTTGCTGGCTGCCGCTGTACAGCAGGTGCATGCCGCCGTCAATAGCCGTCTGACGCAGCTGTTACGAGTCACTGCCGCGAAGGCTCGTGCCGAGGGGGTCTTGGCAGAACGCGCGTTGCGTATGGAATTGCTCGAAGAGGCGGCAGCTGACGTGAAAGCTGAAATCAAAGTAGAACCTAAATAAAGGATAACGACATGATGATCTCGATGTGGATGCACCCTCACGGTTGGTGCCTTATGTGGGATGGGCCGTTAGTGGGAGTTCATGTCGTGGCTGATGCGCTGATCGCGCTGGCGTATTTCATGATCCCGTCTATACTGATCAGTATGCGGAAACTGTTTCAGTGGGAAGTGCCACGAACGCTGTTCCTATTGTTTGGTGCGTTCATCATCTGTTGTGGCATGACCCATGTGATGGATATCATCGTGCTCTGGTACCCCTTCTACTGGATGCAAGCGGCAGTGAAAGGACTCACGGCGGCCATTTCGTTGGCGACAGGGGGCTATTTGTTGGATGTGATCTCCGGTAGAAATTCGGTGCGGTGGGCATTTGATCAGCGGTACACGGAGATACCGCCAGAGGTGAAGAAGTCATGACTGATGCGATGGCTCTACAGATAGCGTTGATTGTCGGGATCTCGGCGTTGTCGATGTGGATCATTTTCATGCTGGCAGGGGTTGCGAAGACGATCCGCGTGCTGGCGTCATTGGTTGTCGTCTTGTGGGGTGCGTTCTGGATGGTGCGGTTGATCGTGACGGCTCCGTTACTGAAGTGATCCCTCAGATTGTCGCGGTGATCGATGGTGTGCTGGTGCGGGAAGGCTGGCCGAAGTACACGAATGACCCCTTCGACCATGGTGGGCCAACGAAGGGAGGCATCACCCTCAAGACGCTCTCAAAATATCGAGGGCGGAAGTGTACGCCGGAAGATATCCAGAACCTCGCCGAGCCCGAGGTGCGGGCTATCTACGAAGCGATGTATGTGACGGACTGGCACTTCGAGACCATTTCCGATGCGTGGGTACAGAACTTCGTCATCGACACGGGGATCTTGTCTGGGCAACAGACAGCGGCCATGATGTTACAAGCCGTGTTACACGTGCCGCAGGATGGTGACCTTGGCCCCACGACATTTGCTTCGCTTACGATGGCGCTTGTGCGACCGAAGGCGTTGTATCTGGACCTGATTCGTGCGCGCATGCACCTCCTCCTCGACGCCATGGTGAGTGAGATCCCTGTGGCTCAACGTCAGAGTACGAATCTGAAGTGGCGGCATGGTTGGTGGAACCGTGTAGCGGATCTGTTTCCAAAGGAGTGAATCATGAGCTGGTGGAGCGAATTCTTGAAGCGACTTCGGCCCTCAAAACCTACGCCGGTCCCCCCGAAGCCTGTCCTCCGTGCGATTGCGGTGGTGATATTCGATGACGAGAAACGTCCGGTCGAAGGGGTGCAGATCCGTCTGGGCACACTCGTCGGACAGACGAACCACGATGGGTATGAGGTGTTCCCCTCCGTGATTGCCACGATGACGTCGGCGTTACTGCAAGTGGCGAAGGAAGGGTACGTCACGTTTTCAGGGCAGGTGTTGATCGGGCCGACGAACATGACGATTCGGCTGGGCGACGCGAAGACCGATCCGCAGGATGTGTACCTGCCCGCGCTAAAAGCGGAAGTGCCCGCGCTCCTCCCGATCCGTTGTGCATCTGGACGGTTTCGGACGGATGCGGTGTGGATCACCCCCCGCTTCTATTCGGTGTTCCATGCCCCGGCGCTGGTGCGTGACGGCAAGATCGAAGAGATGGATCGCCTGTTCGACCGCGCCAAGGCGGCTCGCTGTAATGGCGTGCGTGTGTTTGGGCAGTGGCAGTTCATCGGCGGGGGCTTGCAACCCTACTCCGTGGGAGACCCGGCATGGTTCGACTGGATGAAGGTCGTGATCACCAGAGCCGCCGCGCGCGGGCTCTACGTGTATATCAGCTTTTTCTGTGACGCGCAGGTGTTACAGCCCAGCAAAGATGACCGCATTCGGCTTTTGGAAATCTTCGCGACGTGGGCGCTGAACTTCCCTACCCTCCTCGTGACCATCGCCAATGAAGCGCGCAAGAATGGGTGGAGTGAAGCCGACGACAGGGATCTGCTCGACCTCGTGGGGCGCTTCAAGCGGATCAACCCCATCACGCCTCTTGGATGCTCTGATCCGTCTGACGAACAGGACTACCAGAAGTACGACGCCATGCAGAAGAAGATCGCGCAAGCAGGCGTGGACTTCTTGCTGGTGCATCCCGTTCGCAAGGCGCGGTATGAGTGGGTGGACCACCTGTACAACGCGTCGAAGACGCCACCGGCCGTGGGCTTCATGGGGGTGTGCTGGATCGAAGAGCCGATGGGCGGCGCGAGTCAGGACGTGCCCGGACGGCGAGATGGTTCGACCATCGCCCACGTGGCGGCGGCGTGCGTCGGGGCCATGGTTGGGGGCTACACCTACATGCACCGGCAGATGGAAGATGATGTGTGTCCGGGGCTTATCGAATCCGGCGACGCGGCGGACATCCCCGGCTCGCCTGACTATCGGCTGTACAACGCGCATACGGACGGGAGTCCCGTGGATGACGCTCCGAACTTCGCGAAGTGCCGGACCATCAGCAACGGGATCAATGGCTGGTGCGTGGCCTACGGTGAGCACGAAGGCACGTTCATATATGCGTCGGGCTGGCGCGAAGTGTCACGCCGACGTTGGGCAGACGCCACAGGTGTTTGCGTGTTGACCAAGGTAACCCGCTAGTCCATAGTGGATGTTTACCCCGTGAAGGAGAGAACCATGAGAATGCGACTTGACTATCGACTCAGCCTGTACGTGATGTGCGGTGTGCTCGCCGGGATGCTCACCGTCTCCAGCACGGGCTGTGCGGAGAAGACCATCCCCTCGACCGTGAAGCTGACGTCCGACAACGGCGCACGCCTGATGAAAGGCGTCAAGGCGGTGGCCGTCGCCGTGACGGATGCCCAGAAGACCGGCGTGATCAATGAGGCCGATACGCGCAAGGTGCTGGAGACCTTGCAGCTCGTGACCACGAAGAGTGAGGAAGCCTCGTCGTACCTCGAAATGCTGCTCGCCGCGCAGTCGCCCGCTGACCAGTCCACATTGGCTGGAAAGATTCAGGCGGCACTGGACTTCGTGAACTCTGGGCTCTTTACTGCCTTGGTGCCGATCAAGGATGAGCAGTTGAAGGCAAACGTCAGTAACCTCGCTATCGAAGTCAGTAAGACGGTGGGGCTCATCAATCACGAGATTCTCGAACGATTCGTCGTCAAGCCCTGACCGCAGCCTGTAACTCGGTAGTAGGAGAAACCCCATGCCTATCAACGAAGACCTCGTAAAATATACGCAGCTGCTCGGGATGATCAACGGTCTGATCCCGGTGGCCATCACGCTCGGCACCACGGTCGGCGGACTCGTGAAGGAAGCCATCGCGGCCGGACGCGGCGACGCGGCCACCGTCGAAGAGGCACAGCTCGCCCTCGCCAATTTCCGGGCGGCGACGGCGGACACCAAGTCGTTCATCGACACGTGGCTCGCGGAGCACCCGCCTACCGCGTGAACATCCCGTGGAGGTGGTCTCTCCCGAGGCGGGGGGGATCGCCTTCATCGCGCTCCGGCCGGTCCACAAGCCCCCACGCGATTCGGAGGAGTAGGGTAATGCCGAAACGGAACCCGCAAGACGCGACGCTCCGGAACATCACGGCTCTGAAAAAGCGGGTCGCGATACTGGAGTTTGCCGTGAAGGAGCTGATGCGGGCGTACGACGTGGTGCTCCCACTCTATCGGCCGAAGAAGTAAGGTCCGGATGTCGCCTGCCAACTGTGTGGCCCTGACTCGGTACTTCTTTACCGAGGCCGAACGGCCCAGCGCAGACCTCGATTCCCAGCTCGACCATGCAGGAGCCTCTGTGGACCATTTGGTTCAGAGGGGTCTCCTACCCTATCAGCGAGAGGCGCTCGTCTGCCTAGCCTCAGATGTGGAGGCTGGCTATGCCTCCTCGCCGTCCATCAGTTTCGAGAAGTCCTTCCTCTTGATTGCGGTGAACAAGGGGATGTTCCAGATCGCGGCAGCCGAGTTCCACGCCTTCTGTTACGTCCGGGGGAAGCTCCACCCACGGGCATGGCAAAAACGGCGGGCCGAGCAGTTTCTGTTCTCCCGAGGCCAGCTCCTGTTCGAGTAGCGTTGCACTCAATTGCACTTGACAAATCCCACCATTTAGTCGATACTGGACACTCAATGGAGTGACAGTGGCCAAGATTCAATACAAGGAATTCGCATTCGCCCCGGAGACCCTGAAGATCATCGGGATTGCGGATGCTATCGTCTCCCAGTACCAAGCGCAGGGCTTCGACCTGACGTTGCGGCAGCTCTATTACCAATTTGTCGCCAAAGGCTTCATCCCCAACAAGCAGGCATGGTATACGAAGCTGCAAGGCATCGTAAATGATGCCCGATTGGCGGGCCTGTTGGACTGGGACGCCATCGTGGACCGCACCCGTAACCTCATGTCCCTTCAGCACTGGGGCTCGCCCTCGGACCCGGTGCGGATGCTGGCGCATTCCTACCATGAAGACCTGTGGGCGGATCAACGCTACCGAGTAGAGGTGTGGATCGAGAAGGACGCACTGGCGGGCGTGCTGGATTCTGTCTGTCCTCAGCTCGATGTGCCCTATTTCTCATGCCGGGGCTACACCTCCCAGTCCGAGATGTGGGTGGCATCCCAGCGGATTGTGCAGCGTGCTCAGACGCAGGGCCAAGGCACCATCATCCTGCACATGGGG
>Ga0193753_10000942_pt1 | contig 26280 bp, 26 predicted proteins | sample H1c2metaG_FD_144925 | JGI IMG/M metagenome (GOLD analysis project Ga0193753, IMG submission 144925) | Soil microbial communities from a riparian zone of the East river system, Colorado, United States - H1c2 | ecosystem: Environmental > Terrestrial > Soil > Riparian zone | place: USA: East... | reverse complement strand
GGCGGCGGTCGTGGATACGGCGGCGGCAGCGGCGGCGGCGGTGGTGGTGATCGCGGAGGTCGTCGTCAATCGCGCTACTAGTCATAAACATTTTGCAGCCGGGCGGAATCGTGGATTCCGTCCGGTCTTTGATTTTCGACCGTAACGCAGCGCGGAGAATTGCTGCGGACATGAATTCATGAGCGAAGAGGCCATTGAGATCGAAGGAACTGTCAGTGTCGTGCTGCCAGGAACGATGTTCCGGGTGGTACTGGATAATAAACATGAAGTGCTCGCGCACATTTCCGGCAAGATGCGGAAGCGGTTTATCCGCCTGACCGCCGGCGATCGAGTGCGCCTCGAGATGTCCCCCTACGATTTGTCCAAGGCTCGAATTACCTATCGGCTTCGGTAATCCGTTTTGAGCAATCCCTTTTAGAAACCCCTATTCCGAAAACCCCATGTCCATATTTTTGTCCCCCTTGTTTGTATTTCTATTCTGGTCGGCTATTGGCGCTCTTGGTGGCGTGGTGGTGGCTTCATTCTTCGAATGGACATTGCACCGTTTTTTCATGCACAAGCCAACCTGGGGTTTTCGTTACCCGTTCGAACGTCACGCGTTGATTCATCATCACATCTTCCGCGCGGACCATACTTATCACGCGAGCCACATTGTCGATGCGAAGAAGATTCCGATGGCGTGGTGGAACGGCCCGGTGCTCGTCGCGCTCTGCCAGTCGCCGCTTTTGATCGCGGCGCTCATTTCCCGCAAATGGGGGCTGATCTGCGGCGGGGCCATCGCCTGCACCATTTACTTTGCGGCTTACGAATACCTGCACTGGTGCATGCACTTGCCCAAGCGCCGACACGTCGAGCGTTCAGGAATTTTCTTCCGGCTGAACGGGCACCATCTTCTGCACCATCGCTACATGCACAAGAATTTTAACGTCGTGTGCCCGCTGGCGGATTTCCTCCTGAGCACGTTGATCCTCCGTTCCAAAGTTCATTTCAAACAAGCGGAAGGACCAGCCGTTCCCAACGTGCAGCCGAAGGTGAGCAAGATGCTCGTCGCGCCCGCGGAACTGGCCGCTTAGGCGCAACGATTCAGATTTCTACAGAAGCCAACGAAGAAAACGAAGGCTCGGACCGAGGAGATTTGAGTTCAGATCAAAGTGGTGTGTGGAGAACCAAGCGGTTCGCCTGACGTTCCCCGGCCCAAGCGAAGCGACGCAGGGGCTTGTCCGCTTCGTCCCTTTGTTCCCTTCTGTTCCCAAACAATCGTTTCGGCTTGAGCGCAACGATTTCGTAGGAACGGAAGCCAACGAAGGGAACAAAGTCGGATCGTTTGGACTGTGCGGTCGGCGCTCCGAACGGGAAACGGCCGCTGAAGCTCCGTTTCCTTCGTTGGCTTCTGTGGAAACCTGATTCCTTTCTCTAGCCCGCGCTAAAAATTCGAATCACGCCATTTCTCCGTCGTGCCCCACAAGTTGATCGGCGTGATCGAGGCCCAATGCTTTAGAAATCGCGCGCTTCCATCCGCGAAGGTGTAATTCGATCCACCACGGCCGTCAGCACTCTTCATGTGCTTATCATGATCCAGTTCGCTGAAGTCATTGCCGGTGACGGTCGCGCCTGATTCCAGGAAATCCATGTAGAAGTGAACGGACTCCGGCATCTTCTCGCCGAACACGATGGTCTCGCTCGTGTTCTTGATCCCCGCTTCAGGCATCTTCGTTCCTTCCAGACTTCCAAACGCGATTCCCTGCGCGTCGAAATAATCATTCCAGCCATTGATGATGTAACTGCGCGGCGCCCGGTCATCGTTGGAGTTCGCGCCCGAATTGCCAAGCGGAGTCAAATCACTCGAGCAGACGAGCACTTTCAAGTCTTTGTAATAATCTCGGAGCGCCGTCGGCCAACTGCCGCCCGGCAGGTTGATGGTGCGCTGCGGTTGCAGGCCCTCATTGTCATCCATGTACATCTGCATCGAGAGCCCGAGCTGGCGCAGGTTGTTCACGCAGGCGATGCGTTTGCCGGACTCTTTTGCTTTCGCGAGCGCGGGCAGCAACATGCTGGCGAGAATGGCGATGATGGCGATGACCACGAGCAGTTCGATGAGCGTGAACGCGCCATGCCGGGAACGATTTTCAATTTTCAGTTTCATGCGTTTCTATGCGTTTCGTCTTTTTCGCGAGCACGCTTGAGTGCGAATTCGCGCCGGTTTGAGGAACCAAAAGTTTTACAGCGAAACAACGGAGCAGACGAATAATCTCACTCACCTAGCGTCAACTCACACCGTATGACCAAACAGAGCCTTGTGCTGATCGCTGTGGCCGTGGTGCTGGCCGCCGTCTATGCCGTCGCGTTTACCGACTGGTTTGAGAAGCCGCGCATTCAAATCTTGCCGCAGATTCGTCCGCCCTTGCGTGGCTCGCGCGTTCCGGTGGGCGACGTCCCGGTTTATCCGGTCACGTTTGCATTCGACAAAAAATATCAGTTCACGGAAATCAAAGTTGTCGCCGTGGACGACGAGAAGACGAACAAGTTTCCGCACGCGGTCTGGCACATGATTTCCGACTCGAATTCCGCTCCGACCAAGGCCGTGGTGTACGGCGGACGGTTGTCGGGAATGAAGCCGCACATTCCCCGCGCCATGCCAGAGCCGCTGCAGCCGGACGTGAGTTATCATCTGTATCTCTCGGCGGGCAAAGCAAAGGGCGACGTGAAGTTTCAGACGCACGAACTGGTGAAGCCGCAGTAGGCGCGAATGGAAACGTTGAATCAGCGCGGCGCTTGCAATTCGTAGTTCAACACGGACAGGCAATAGGTAGCGGCTGTTTCCACTCGCAGCACGAGCGGCCCCAGCGTAATCGGCTTCGCGCCTGCCGCTTTGATCGAACTGTACTCCGCTGGCGTGAAATCACCTTCCGGTCCCACCCACATCCCGACGCTCCGGGGCATGCGCTGCTGTTCGGCCAGAAACTGATCGAACCAGATTCGCGGATGACGGCTGTCGCTTTCCAAACAACCGACGAGCGGCAGCTCAAAGGATTCCTGGCACGCGATAAATTTCTCAATCGTCACGGGCGGCTCGACCTTCGGGAGCCAAGCGCTGCCACATTGCTTGATGGCTTCGATGGCAATCTGTTGCCACTTCTCCGCTTTGGCTTCAGCGCCGTCTGAATCCAGGTGTACCAAGACGCGTTCGGAAAGGATCGGCACGATCCGCGCCACGCCCAGCTCGGTCGCCTTTTGGATGATGCTCTCGATGAGTTTCCCCTTGGGAATCGCCTGCAACAGCGTGATGGCGCAGGGCAGGGGAGGAATAGCTTTTTGCTCGGCGACTTGCAGCGTAAGTGATTTGCGTTCCAGTCCAGAAACTTCGCAATGTAACTCCAACCCCACGCCGTTCAGGACCACGACGCCCTCCTTCCCGCGCACGCGCAGCACGTGGATGGCGTGATGCGCCTCGCGGCCATCCAGGGTGAGCGTGTCGCCGCGGCAATTCTCCGGTGGCAGATAGAAGCGGTGCATCGCGCTCCTCGTTCAACTGAACAGTTGCTTCGCCTTCTCGAAAAAAGATTTGCCGCGCGGGTTCACGGACGCATCGCACAAGTCGGCAAACTCTTTCAGCTTCGCGCGCTGTTCAGTGTTCAACTTCGCCGGCACTTCCACTGCCACCTGCACGTGCAGGTCGCCGTGACCGTGGCCGTGAACATTGCGGATGCCTTTGCCGCGCAGGCGAAACACCGCGCCGGTCTGAGTGCCGCCGGGAATCTTGATTTGCGCGGAGCCATCCAGCGTGGGCACTTCGATGTCGCCGCCCAGTGCCGCCGTGGTGAAATTGATCGGCACTTCGCACAGCAAGTCATCGCCATCGCGATGAAAAAGCTCGTGCGCCTTCACGTGAATGATCACGTAGAGATCGCCCGGTGATCCGCCTCGTTTGCCGGACTCGCCATTGCCGCTCGAACGCAAACGCGATCCGGTATCGACGCCAGGTGGAATGCGTAACGTGATCTTGGAAGTGCGCTCCTGCTGCCCGCTCCCTTTGCAAGCGCGGCAAGGCTTGTCGATGGTCCGTCCCGCGCCTTCACACTTCGGACACGTTTGCGCGATACTGAAAATGCCGCGCGATGAAATCACTTGGCCGCGGCCACCACAGGTCTGGCACGTCTGCTGGCGCGCGCCGGTTTCCGCGCCGGTGCCGTGGCAGGTGTGGCACGCATCGAGTTTCGAAACGGAGATTTCCTTTTCGCAACCGCGGGCCGCTTCATCGAAGGTGATCTCCAGATCGTAGCGCAAGTCCGCGCCGCGGTGCGGCCCGCCGGGGTTCGCGCGCGCACCGCCGCCGAAGAGATCGTCGAAGATGCTTCCGCCGGCGCCGCCTTGCTGGTTGAAGACCTCCCGGAAGATCTCGAACGGATCGTGGAAATCACCGCCGCCGCCACGCGAAGCGCGCCGCCGTGGGTCGAACGCCGCATGGCCGTACTGATCGAAGGCCGCGCGTTTCTGTGGCTCGCTCAGAACTTCGTAGGCCTCGCTGAGTTCCTTAAATTTCTCCTCGGCGGCTTTGTCGCCCGGATTTTTGTCCGGGTGATATTTCACCGCCAGTTTGCGGTACGCTTTCTTGATTTCCTCGTCGCTCGCACCACGCGCCACGCCGAGGACTTCGTAATAGTCTCGTTTCGACATCGGGGAATTAGCGGGCGGGATTCTTGGCGACGATCACACTGGCAGGACGTAGCAGGCGTTCGCGCAACTTATAGCCTTTGCGGACTTGCTGCACTACTTGTCCTTCCGGCGCGTCCGTGGTTTCCTGCTGGGAAATGGCTTCGTGCAGATTGGGATCAAACGCTTTGCCGCTGGCCTCAATTTCTTCCAAACCCGCGTCGCTCACGGCGGACCTGAGCTGCTGCTGAATCATCCCAATGCCGGCCTGCATGGATTGCACGGAGGTGTTCGGCGCGTTGGCCGCAGCCAGCGCGGCTTCAAAGTTGTCCAGCACCGGAACGATCTTTTCGAGCAACGACTCGTTGGCGTACTTGATCGCGTCCTGCCGTTCTCGCGCCGCGCGCTTTTTGTAATTGTCCAGGTCCGCCGTCGTGCGCAGCAACTGTTCGTAATACTGCGCGGCTTTGCCTGCCTGCTCCTTCAACTCCGCCACCTGCTGCTCGGAAAGCGGTTCGGGCGCGGTGGAAGAATCAGCCGCGGGCGGCGTTTCGTTTTCGATTATTTCCTTATCACTCATCTGATTGGCCTCAAGGCCGGGGGAACCTAAACAAACGAGGGGACGGTAGCAACCCCGCGGAAGGGTTTAGAGTGAATGCCTTTCGAGAATTCGATCGAAGTTTGTCTCGAGGAACAGCCGACCATAGCCCAGCATTTTGACGCTGGGTTGAGACGAGAAGGGAGACAAGTCCCGGAGGGACGGCAGAAGTCCAGTTCCCAACCTCAATTTTCCTTTCGTCTCTCCGGGACTCAATGTCTTTGAACCGCCGTGCCCAACGTTAAAACGCTGGGCTATTTTCACAATGTCCCTTTCGAGAGAACATCAAGGTACAAACCGATCGCGCGGCTGTCCTGCTCGGATCACTTATTCGTGGCGAGCAGTTGCTGAAATTCCGGCGAGTCTTTGAGCGAAGCGAACCGTCCATCAGCGGGAACGCTCTTGGCGAGATTCTCGGCTTTGTCATTCGTCTTCAGCCGCGCGTTGCTCATGGCGAGCGCCTGCCGCAGAGAAGCGATCGCCTCGGACTTCTTGCTCTGCACGGCCTGCGCGGCCGCATAATCGAGCCACGCTTCCGGTGTCGGCGTCACTTGTGTCCAACGCTGCAACGCCTTCTCCAACTTCGGCAAGTTCTTCAACTGCTCGTAAACCTGCGCCGCGAAGTTGACCATCGTCGCGTCGGCCTGCGGGTTCGCGATCACGTCATCGGCGATGCGGAGCACTTCGGTCGTGCGGCCCATCGACGCATACATTTGCGCGAGCACCACGGCGTTCGAGAAGTTGGCGGGATTGGCGCGATAAGCCGCTTCCACTCGGGGCAAATTCGCGTCTGGCGTAAAGGCTGCCGCCGCCGGCCCCGCTTGGACTTTCATCCGTTGCAGTTCTTTGACGAGGTTGTCCAAGTTTCCATTGGCCGGATCGAGCTTGCGCGAAGTTTGCGCCAGCAGGATGGCGTCATCGAAGCGCCTTGCGCCGGCGAGCAATTGCACGTAGCGATAGAGCGCTTCAGGGCTGTAGGGGCAGAAGGCGTAGGCTTGCTTGAACGCGAATTCTGCCTCGCGGAACATGCGATTGTGAACATCCAGCGCGTGCCTTTCCTGCGGTGAAAGCTGCGTGTTCGGCTGGGCTTGCATACGCGCTTCGATCTGCGCGACCGGGCCTGCCGTTTGGTTTGCGATGCGCCAGGCATACACGCCGGCGATCGAGCTACGCAATTTCGAGAACGCCTTCTGGCCATCCTCATCGCGGACGAAACGCGGGTCACCTTTGAAGCCCTCGTAATTCTTGTTTACATACACGCGCTCGGCGAACTGCGTGATGTTTGAAATCGGCGTGTCGTAAGTGATCCAATTGCCGATCAACCGATCCGAATAATCACTCCAGAACTCGTGGTCCTTCTTCACGATGTCCTCCGACAGTTCAGGCAACTGCTGGCGGTTGATTTTCATGATGATGCCGAACGGCGTCAGGTGCGGATACATCCATTCCAGCGGGAAACTTTCCTCGACGAAGAAGTCGTTGTTCGGATTTTGATCGAAGATGACTTTTGCGAGCAACGCATTGATCGCCATGACCGCCACCTGGCCGGAGACCTGCACGCGATTGTCCACGATGCGCACGTCTTCGCCGGGGCGAAGCTGGTTCCTCTTCATGCGCTCCTGCGCGTCGGCCATGTATTCCTGGAAGCAGCGCTGCGAATCCTCATTCGTCGGCGTGTAAATCTCGGTGTCGGGATAAACGCCGCCGAGGCTGCGCGTGATTTCAGGATAGGCCGCTTCCAGCAGCAGGCGGCTCAAGCGAATGCGCGTTACTCCGGCCGGGTTCTCCTTCAGGAATTTCTGAATGTGATCCGAGAGCGCCACATTGGTGAAACGGGCGGGCGTGAAGAAGGGCACGAGGCCGGAGTAATACTCAACGCGCTTGGCGAGTTCACTTTGTCGTTCGGTCAGCTTCTTCCTTTCCTTTTCCGGCGTCGTGGAGTCAGCCAGTTGCTGTTGCACGGTGGTCAGTTCGGAGCGCAGGCCCGGCAATTGCAGGTTCGCTTTCCATTCATCATCCATGATGCGGTTCAGATCTTCCGCCAGTGGCTCGGCGAGATTGGCGCCGCCGGCAGCCAGTAGCTTTCGCGTATCTTCCGACAAATGATCGCGCAGATACTTGGACAAGTCCGCAGGCGCCGCGCCTTGCTCCAGTTTTTTGGCGAAGTCGGTAAGACGCGTAAAGTGATCCGTCTTGAAGAATGAACTGCCCACTCGGCGTTCCTTCTCGATGCGCGCGCCGTTCCCGAGGAAGAAATTGTCGAGCGGCACCGCCACCACCTTCGCGAGCAGGTTGGTTTTGAAATTCAGTTCCCGCTCCTTGTCGCTGCGGAACAGTTCGCCAAAAAACGGAATGTCCTTCTCCGTGCTGCGGTTGTAGTGCGCGCGGATGTACTGCAGGTAAGTGCCGTCCGCGAGCGCGTTCTGCGTGATGATGTACACGTCGCGCCGATCGAACTCCGGATCGCGCGGCTTGTCTTTCGCCGGCGTGAAGCTCTCGCAAAAAATCATGTAAGTCGGACAAAAACGTCCCGGATCCGTGCCACCGAACAGGATCGTGTCCTTCGTCATCTCAGGATAAATGCGCGCGGCGCCATCCGGTGTCTTCAGCAACTCTTCGCGTTCTTTGCTCGAGTAAGTGAGCTTGCCGTCCTTGCCCTTGAACGGCGGCGTGAACATGTCGTGTCCGAACCAAAATCCGTAGTAGTGCCCGCGCTGTTCGACGTCAGACCAGTGCGCGGCGTAAGTCCAGACCGGCAGGAGCGCTGAGATGACGAGCAGCGCGGTAATCGGCGCCCGCTGTTTGGCGAACGCGATGGCGACCGTTGCCAGGACGGCGAGAGCAAAGCTCCACACCGCGGCGAAACGCGGAACCCAATAAGGCGTCTCCTGATTGAAAGTTTCAGCCACGCCAAACCAAAGCGCGCCCATCGCCACCACGCCGAGGCCGATCAGCACGGGCATCCGATACTTCCGGTAATTCGCGACCAGACTGGCCAGCAGCAGCGTCAGTCCGTAGCCGATACCCATCGCGAGGAACACGTGCGACGCGATGAAGAACGGTTTGTTGAGCGAGATGCTTTGGCGATCCGGCGCTGGGTTAAACAGTTCCAGCAGGAACGGTCCTAGCACGAGATAGAACGCCACCAACCCCAATAGCCAAGCTCGCTCTCGTGGTTGCAGTCGCCTGAAAAAGAGCAACGGCACCAGCCCAATCAGCAAGTAGCCCAGGCTGAATTCCTCGATCGGGCCTTCGATCAAAATGAACCGCACTTGCTTCGAGTAGGTCGTGACCCACGAGACTGTCATCTCCACGATGTTTTTGCCCGAGCCGGCGGTGGGATGGATTTTCTCATACTGCCCGCGGGTGAACGCGTGTTGGAACCCGGCGACGGTGCGAGGATAACCCCAGTTCAGCGGCGGGTTCGTCATCGAGGCGACCGGCATGTAGAGGTAAAACGCCGCGCCCATGACGAAGGCGATGCCGCACGCAATGCCCTTGCGCCATTGAGGTGTCCAGGGCAGCGCACGCTTCTGCAACCAGAAGAAAAGATCGAGCAGGTAATAGACAACCAGCACGATGGCGAGATAACCGATGGCCAGGCGCGCGCCGGAACCTTCCATCTGGAAATTTTGCATGTTCCTCTTGCTGAACATGGCCAGCAGCAGCGGCGGCGGAACGAGCAGGATGATGTCGCGGAGCACTTCCATTCCGCTGGGTTTCGTCCTGACGGCCAGCGCAACCCAACCCGCGAATGAAAACAGACCCACGAAGTTGAAGATGAGCAACAACGCCATGTTGCCCTGCATCACGGACAAGCCGCCTTTGGTATAGGCGATGATGCCGAGGAAGTAAAAGATGCTGTTCCATAACAACATCGTGCGGCCGATGCGTGGCTGGACCGCGATCATCAACACCTCCATCGCCACCGTGATCACGAACAGCGATTGATGGTTATTGAAAGAAATGCCGCAAAGAAACCACGACAGGTAAAGGTAGCGATACTGGTGCGGCGTGTAGGTCCAATGGAGCAGGCACAGCACGCCGCCCGTGAGCGACAACATGCTCAGCGAATACACCTCCACGATGATCGATTGGCTCCACATGAAGGCGTTGAAGGCCATCAACATGCCGGCCACGAAACCGCTCACGAGGCAGATCCCATTCTCGATGCGCCGGTCGATGGTTTTCAACTCCGCCACGCTCTCGATGAACATGCTGCTGCCGCGCGACACCATCAGCGCGATCAACGCGCACGCGAGCGCGCCGGCGAACGCGGACGAAATGCCCACGCGAAACGCCATGTTGGAGAACGGGATAATCTTCGTGAAAGCCCATGTGTAGATCGTCCACACGGGATAGCCGGGCGGATGCGGCACGCCGGCGTACATTGAGCCCACGGCGAGTTCGCCTGAGTCTTGCAGCGTCAGATCCGGCGCCAGCGTGTAGAGGTAACCTGCGAAGGCCAGCACGAAAGTCAGCGTGAAGGCCATCCAGTCGATGCGGCGGAACAACGGCGGTGGTTTCGGAACCGACGGCGGCATCTCTTGAGTCGGCGGGGGCGGGGATGAGGGAGCCGCGGCCGGACGTTTGGCCGGCTGTTTCGGATTTTCAGAAGGCATATCAGTGCAAAGGACGATTCGTATTCAACAGGTCGAAAGAACGGTGAGTGGAGCCGACCGCGCCGTCATTTGTCCAACCCAAAATCGGGGCGGTCCAGGTGTTGACGGGCGCGTTGGCCAGCGCCAGTGAGGCCATGTGATTGCTGAGCGGCGCGAACGGCGTGGAGATGTATTGCGTTGCGGCCAAGTGGGAAAAGTTCAAGACCGTGAACAGCACGACGGCGCACCCGGCCAGGCTCGCGCCCAGCGTCTGATACCACGGCAAGGTGGCCGCGCGGCGGCTTTCGAGTAAGCGAGGTTCGCGCGAACGCCCGGTTTCCCCAAACAGCTTTTGTTCAATTTGCGGTGAGGGCCGCCGCGGCGCCCACGACCGCATCTGCTCTTCCAATGAATTCGGTGTCTTCATAATTTTGTTCCTTCAAACAGGCGCGCAGCTTTTCCATGCCATAGCGGTAACGCCCCGCGACGGTATTTGGCGAAAGCTGCAAGAGTTCGCCTAGTTCCTCGAAAGTATGTTCGTGCCAGATTTTCAGCACGATGACCTCGCGCTGCTCGGGTGGAAGCTTTTGCAAGCAACGCATCGCCGCCCGCTCCTGCGGCGACTCATCGGAGTTGCGCTCGAACCATCGTTTGGACTCCAGCTCCCGCGTGAGTCTCCGCAACAGTCCGCGCCGATAATTCAGCGCCTTGTTCCGAAATCCCCGGATGCAGTAGTGCAACGCGTTGTCCGGCTCGCGCTCGAGCTTGAGCAACGCCATGAACGTTTCCTGCAAAACATCTTCCGCCTCGCCGTGGCCCAGGCCCAGCGCGCGCCCATACAAGATGAGTTCGCTCGCCTTCGTTTCGTAAAGTTGCCGTTGCCAGTCCACAGCTTGTTTTCACCCGATAGACACCAGTCCGAGTGAATTTGTATAAACTTTTTCCGGGGTTGTCTGTGAAACAATCTGTTGGCCGAGCTTGTCTCCGAAATCTGCCATGAGCCACATCTTGTCGTAGTTCCCCGGGAGTCGCGGAGCGACTTTGTGATGGTAGCCGTGGCTTTCAAGCCACGGTTCGGCACACCCACAGAACGTTCGTCGCGGAGCGATGATTGAAAATCCCGCACACGTTCATGCGTCGCTCAGCGCGGCCGCGTTTCACTGCTTGTGTAGCGCGCCACCTTCCACGCGCCATCGCTGCAAGTCGCGCCCCAATTCACGGGGCCAATTCTCTTCGGTGCAGGTCATGAAAACTTGCCCGCGAGCATGATGAGCGCGTTCGAGCAAGGGCAGCAATCCACTGCGCCGCTTCGTGTCGAGTTCGCCCATCACGTCGTCGATGAGCAACACTGGCGGCGTGCCGTGGATGCCGGTGACGTATTCCGCTTGAGCCATTTTCAATGCAATGGCTAGCGTGCGCTTCTGGCCTTCGCTGCCGAATTGTGCGGCCGATTTATCGTTGAGCAGCAACTGCACTTCGTCGCGGTGCGGACCGACCACCGTCATGCGATAGGTGCGCTCGCGCTCGCGGGACTGCGCCAGTTCCAACGCGAAATCGCGCTTGATGCTGGGCTGGTATTCGAGCCGCAATTCCTCCGCGTCATTTGCGATGCGCCGATACGCCAGTTTCGCGAGCGGTGAGAGTTTGGGAATCAATTCGCGGCGCAGCTTCGTGATCTCTTCGCCGAGCGTGATGAGTTCTTGCGAGAAACTTTCCAACGCTACTTCGTCGAACGAGCGCCGTTTCAGCAAAGCATTGCGCGAACGGAGCGACTGTGCGTAACGCTGCAACGTGGGCAGGTAAGCCGGGAACGTTTGCGCCAGCAGCAAGTCGAGAAATCTGCGCCGTCCGCGCGCGGTGCCCTTCACCAGTTGCAAATCCTCGGTGCAGAAAACCACGGCGCGCAGCACGCCGAGATAATCCGTCAGCTTTTTCACCGGCTGTGCGTTGAGCGACAGCTTTCGCTCCGCGCTCGACCAATAGATTTTGATCTCGTGCTCGCCCTGGCTGACCACCGTCGCGCCGACGAAATATCCTTTTTGCCCATGCCGAATCATCTGCGCGCCGCCCACGCCGCGAAACGAACGCAGCGTGGCCAGCAGGTAAATCGCCTCCAGGACGTTCGTCTTGCCTTGCGCGTTGTTGCCGACGAGCACGTGAAAGCCGGCCGTGAAATCCACGTCCATCCGCGCGTAATTGCGGAAATCGCGAAGGCGCAGATGGGCGACGTGCATTCACTCTTTGTTCAAGGTTCAAGGTTCGAAGTTCAAGATTCAAAGTTTCGCGCCGAGTTCACGCTTCACGTTTCGCCCGCCACGATGTTCAATCCGCCCATGCAATCGCACGAAGTGCTGCGCGAGGTGTTCGAGAAGTGCAGCCCCAAAGAAATCTCCGCCGATTTGGATCTGTCCCTCTCGCTCGTTTACAAGTGGGCCGAGCCGCCCACGCCCGATGGCCCGCCCACCGGCAATCCCCTCGAACGCGTGGCCGCGCTCTATCGCTGCTCGCAGGACGAAAAGATTCTCCAGTGGCTGTGCCAGCAGGCGGGCGGGTTCTATATCAAGAATCCGAAGACGCATCATGCCCATCCCGATTACCTGATTCCCGCGACGAACCAAATCGTTCAGGAGTTCGCGGACCTCCTGGCCGTGATTGCGACCGCGGCGGCGGACAATCAAATCAATGCGAAAGAAGCGAAGACGATTCGCGCGCGCTGGGAAGAACTGAAGTCCGTGACAGAAACTTTTGTCGCGTGCTGCGAGAAAGGCAACTTCGCGCCGCTGAAAGATCAACCTGGTTTGCGGCCCGGGCGGTAAGCGCTGCCTATCGTTGTTTGGGAGGCCCGCGCAAAATCCGTGGCGGAATCGGCACCGGCTCGCGCTCGCGTGGCTGCACTTTCAGCTTTGGCTCCGCGGGTTTTTCGATGGCTTCAGCGGGAAGCGATGGCAGAAGATCGGCCACGCCCGCGCCTTCGCCGATTTTCATTTCAGGAAACTTCATCGTGCCGAGATCGAATGACGGCAACGTCCACTTCTCTTCGCGCGCGGCGGCACTCGTCGCTGTTCCCAGCGCGTTGTAACCATTGACCAGCCATTCCAGCGCGCCGCTCTGGATGTCCACCAGCAAGCCGTGTACGGGAATGGCCGGACCGATGAGCGGGCTTTGGCGAACGAAGTCCACCGCCTTCAAAACATTCGCGCGCTCGCTCGCGAACAATCCAAAAAATTCGTTCAGATTGTCCGGCAACTTCGAGCGCTCGATGCCTAGCGCGCGGAAACGATCCATCAGTTCGAACGCCGAAGTGTGCCGCACCCGGCAGTCCGTATGCCCGATGATGACGATCTCTCGTCCGCCCTTCACCGCGCAGGCCAGCGCAATCGAACGCAACGTGCTGCTCATCGGCCCGGTGATGATGTTCCCCGCATTGCGCAGCCAGATGAAATGTTCTTCCGGAATGCCGAGCACTTCCGGCATGAGCGGATTCAACCGCGGATCAATGCAGGTCAGCGCAACGATGGGTAGCGAGTCGGCGAAGTCATTGGGCCGCAAACCAGCCTTCTCGCCGCGGGCTGCGCGGTGATTGGCATCTACGATGGCTTCGAAGAGGCGCATACCGGTCATTTCACCGACTGCAGAAAGTCTTCTATCTCGACGCCGCCGTCGCGCAATGCACCTTTGAGCGTGTAACGGTCAACCTCGTCATGAAACGGAAACACGATTCTCCTTCCATCAGGATGCTGCATTTTCACGTGACTTCCTTTGCGATGGATTTCAATGAAGCCGAGTCGCTGCAATGCCGCCAGCACCTGCCGTCCTGACAGCAGCGGCAGCTTCATACAATCAACTCGACGATTTCGCGTTTGCTGTTGGAAGAAAGTTCTTCCGGCGACGGCTCCAGATAAAGATCGATCGCCTCGCGAATGTTCTTCAACGCCTCGTCGCGCGTCTTGCCCTGCGACCAGCAGCTTTTCAGCGAAGGACAATGGGCCACGAAGTATCCGTCCTCGCCGGGTTCGATTACGATTTTCAGGTTCATGGTTTGATGAATTTATCAGCCGTTGGCCAAAGCCGAAAGTGAATGCGTTCGCAAATTTGGGGGCAATCAACCCTTCTCACCCTTCCCCATCGCATTCTTCAACGCCGGTACCTGCTCCAGCAACTTCTCAAACTTCACTCCAGTGAGGCTCTCCAGCACCGGCGGCAACTGCGCCATGATTTGCGTGATGTCGCCAGTGAGCTTGCTCGCGCCGCCGCCGGGGCCATTGCCGGAATTGATGATGACCATCTTCTCCATCTTCGAGAGTGGCTCGCTGATGCGGCCCGCGATTTCGGGCAGCACTTTGACGAGCAATTCGATGACGGCAGCTTCGTTGTATTGCTGAAAGGCTTCGGCCTTGAGGCGCGTGGCTTCGGCGGTGGCTTTGCCTTGCGCCATGATGATGTCGGCCTGGGCGAGACCTTTGGCCTTGTTGGCTTCGGCATCTGCGATACCAGTGGCTTTGTTCACGTCGGCATTGGCGAAACCGGTGGCCTTCGTCGCGGCCGCAGCGCCTGCGGCTTCCGCTTCGAGTTGGAACTTGCGCGCGTTGGCCAGCGTTTCGACTTTGTAGCGCTCGGCGTCGGCAGGCTTCTGCACGTTAGCTTCGAGTTCGCGTTGCTTACGCTGGATTTCCTGTTGCTGCAACTCGATCTGCTTTTGCTTCTCGATGATTTGCACCTGCACTTCTTCGGCTTTCACGAGCTGGCCGGTCTTGAACTTTTGCAAATCATACGCGAGGTCGGCTTCGGCTTTCTTTTGGTTCACCGCCGCCTGGTATTGCGCCACGTTGCTTTGGTAATCGCGCTGGGCCTCGGCAATTTTCGTGTCCGCCAGGAACTTCGCTTCCTGACCGGCTTGCGTGGCCTGCGAAGATTTGATCATCGCGTCGCGGTCGGCTTCGGCCTGGGCGATCTGCGCGTCGCGTTTCACCTGGGCGATGCGCGGTTTGCCGAGCGCGTCGAGATAGCCCTGCGTGTCGCGAATGTCGCGAATGGTAAAACTCACGATGCCCAGGCCCATGTTCGCCATGTCGCCCGCGGCCACTTCCTGCACCTTCTGCGCGAACGCATCGCGGTTCTGGTAAATTTCCTCGACCGTCATCGTACCGAGAATCGCGCGCAGATGGCCTTCCATCGTCTGCATCGCGATGTTCATGATCGCGGCGGTATCTTTGCTGAGGAACTGTTCAGCGGCGGTGGCGATGGAAATGTCGTCGCCCTTCACTTTGATTTGCGCGACGCCATCCACTTTCACCGGCACGCCTTTGCTCGTGTAAACTTCCGGCGTCATTACATCGATGGTGAGCAGTTCGAGTGAAAGGATGTCCACCTTCTCAATGACCGGGAACACGAAGGTGCCGCCGCCTTTCACGATGCGGAAGCCGCGTACGTGCTGGGCACCATCCGCGTCGGTCATTTTGTATTGGCGGCCGGAGACGACGAGCACTTCGTTGGGGCCCACCTTCGTGTAGCGGCTTGCCCACACCATCGCAAAAACGAAAACCACGAGGACGACGCCCACGATGGCCACGGCGGTCAGCCCCCAACCGGCGGGCAGGTTAAACTGTGCGAGAAAAGGAGTGATGTTCATGGGCGTCGTTGCGTTTAAGGTTTCGAGTTTCGAGTTTTGGGTTTCTGATTGCTGAAAACTTTCAGATGAGTTCGACGTAAAATTGTGAACCAACGATGCGTGCGATTTTAACCGGCTTACCGTTGCCAATCTCGTTGCCACTCAAACTGCGTGCCGGCGCGGTGTAGCGCGTGCCGCCGTTCACGTAAGCAATCTCGCCCACGCCGTTGGCCGGGATGGGCGTGATGATCGTTCCTGTCGTGCCGATGAGTTTGAAAACGCGCGCTTCGCTGGAAGCCTGCGTGTGGCGAAACACGGTTCGAAACAGGGCGAGGACAATTCCAGCGATCACGAATCCACCGACCGCGGACAACGGCACGCTAATCCACGGACTGCTGGTTTTCTCGATCTTCGAGAGCACCATGCCGATGCCGCCGAACGCGGTGATGAACGACGCAATCGTGGTCGGGCTGAGCGCGGAGAAACCCGGCATGTCGCTGCCCTCGAAGCCGGCTTCAGCGTGGCCACCGGCGCCTTCGTGACCACCGCCAGCGTCATGTCCGCCGAACACGTCGGCCATGAACGCGCTGATAAGAGTGAAGACAAGCCCGACACCGAAGCAGAGCACGTATGCGAGGAAAAGGTCCATAAATGGGGTGGCGTTTGCGCGTAGTTAAAGACCGTCTAAAACCTCAAGCAAGCTGGAAACGACGAACTGAATGACTTCGCCCGCAATGGATCACGATGTCACCAATCCCATCGGGCCACGGGCTGTTGTTGCGTTCGTCATTCATACGATCGCAGCAAAGCGAATCGGCGAGGTTAAGGCATTTGGAATTTCGTGCGGGCTTTCCAGCGAAAGCGCGCTGGCTAAGCCGGAGCGATTCAGGTGGAACAGAAGGAAACAAAAAAAGCGAAGCGAACAAGTCTCCATGTGTTGCTTCGCTTTGGCCGGGGAACGTCAGGCGAACCGTTTGGCCCTCCCCACACATTGATCCGCAACTGAGATCTCTTCGGTCCGTGCCTTCGTTTGCTTTTGTGGAGATCTGAATCGTTCGGGCCGAGGACAACTCAATCCTTCGACATGTTGTCGATGAACGCCGCCTGCTGCACGCGTTCTTCCGCCTCGCGTTTCACGTAGAACACCGTGCTGTCGTCGAGCGTTGCTTGAGCTGGCGGAATCGTCGGTTGTCCTGGCAGCGGCTTCAGCAGATCCGCCTTTTGCTTTCGGCGTATAAAACCAAACGCCTTCTCCAGCGTTTGTTGAATCGCGGTGCGGTTCAGGCGGCGAAATCTCCGAATGGCATTGGCGTCCGGCACCTCGCCGTGAACGGACTCGCGCAGCGTCGGATCGTGCATCATCTTGCGCTCGATTTCCTCGGACTCATACACACCTTTGGCGTAGCAATAACTCACCGCGCCGAGCATTTCCTTGGGCGGCAAAGCACCGCCTTCTTTGGGAACCAGAATAGGAGTGGACGATTGTTCGGCCGCCTCCGCGCTGGCGCGCTTGATCACCACGGTCAGGCCAGTTTCCGTTCCGATCTGCGTAGGTGTGCCCGCAGCAAATTGGTCGAGATGCAACGTCGTGCTGTCGGAGGAATCTCTGTGCTCGTTACGCATAAGCCAAGTGAGTTGGCATGCCCATCCAAACCACATCCCTTTCTCCGCGCGAGAAGAATCTGGCGGGAATTTCCGGGGGTATTTTGAAAGTCTCCCGCTTAACGAAGCGACGTCCGTGCCGCCCGCCAACTCGGTGGTCTTTGGAATTTCATGCGGCACTTCCAGCGCGTAGTCTCGCCGGATGAAGTTGCTGTCGAAACGCCGCGCTTGGATTTTCGTTTCCTTGTGCGTTTTGACCGCTCTGATTTTTCTCACGACGCGTGGCGATAGCGTCGAATGGTTGACGAGTTCGCCCGGTGTACGCCGGCCCCGGCTCGCGTTCCTCGGCCGCTGGATGTGGCCGGTGAAGCGGCAGTTGCTCCGCGTCAAAAACGTGGTCGTCGGCGTTCCCAAACTCGTGAACGTGCGCGGAGTGTTGCTCGAATTCGATTCGCCGCGGGCGCTGGTGGATTTGTCCGGCGTCATTTCCAAATCCACGAATCACGCGGGCGAACAGGTTTGGATTGTGACGGACGGGAGCACGTTCTCGGAATCACTCAAGACTCTGCCCGGCGCGAAAGTGATCTCAGTTCCCGGAACCATCATGCGGGAGGACAACCAATCTCAGATGCAAATGGTGAACTCCGTGGCCGTTGGCGCGTCCACGAATCTGCATCTCGAATACGTGGGCTGGTGGCTCGACGCCTGGATTTCGCGCGGACGCGACGAGTCGTTGGAACTGACGTCGTTTCTCACGTGGTCGGAGCGCGTGTTGCACCGCGGCACTCCGCCCGATGTCGAAGGAACGACCGGCTATTTCATCCACACCAATGCCGCGTTCGGCGGACGCGTCCGAGTCCCGAAGGATGGCGGGCTGCTTTTGATTTCCAGCAAAACGAATCAGCACGGGAAGACCGCCGCCGCCATTCTCGTGCCTTCCGTCCCGGGTGGACGCAGATGATTTTTCAGGCCCGTTTGTTCAACTCGCGAACAATGCCGCGACATCATCGTTGCATGGAAGGCTGCGGCCTTTGGCCAAAACGTTTTGGAGCGAACCACCGCACCATCTGCGCAGCCGATAAAGCGTGGCGAACGTGAAGTCAGGCGCCGTGCCGCCTTGGCCGCCGACGAGTTCGCCGCCACGCCGTACGTTGTCGATCATCCACGCGGGTAGCGACAAGTGATACGGATTCCTTTTCACTTCGCCGACGTGGAAGGTCAGTGCAGTGATCAAGTCGCCCAAGTCTCGCGGACTCACTTCCACGGTCAGGTTCGGCGAAGCCATCGCGCCCCAGAACTCCGTCTCCACGGCATAACAGGAAAAGTTTCCGCCGAGGTACTTGAGCGCATCCATCACCAGAAAGTGCGTGCCGATGTGCGAGCTGTTCCAATCAGCGTGGTGCGGGAAAAAAATCACGCGCGGCTGATGCTGCGCGACGATGTCGGCGATAACTTTCACCGACTGCGCCCAGAACGGCGGCTCCTGCTCGCGCGTTTTCACATTCACTTTCTCCAGGCCGTTTGGCGCCGTTTGCACCAGGCCAAAGCCGATGCACTCGCAGCACGCGTGCAACTCAGCCAGTCGCTCCGCCTGACGCGCCGGATTGCTGCCCTGGGTCACAGCGACGTTGATGACGTTCCATTTCGCTTCGCGCAACAAGCGCAGCGCGAGGCCGCCGATGATCACCTCGTCGTCCGGATGCGGAGAAAAGATCAATACTTTCGGCGCGTCCGGCGCGAGCTGTGGCCGCGGGCAGTTCGGAAAACCGCCGAGCGGCCAGCTCTGGCCTTCCTTCGCGAGCCGCGCGTAGTCGGCGACGAATTGGTGATGTGGATTCATGCGCGTCAGTAAAGGCCAGCTACGCAGCGAGAGAAATATTTATCCCACGGCTTGTCCAAACGCTTTCGCGATGAACCCACGCATCAACACGATCTCTTCCTCGATAATCGTGTGCGGCTTGTCGAACTCGTGCCACTCGATAGGAATGCCTCCGGTCTTGAGTTGCTCCATCTGCTTCTTCACGTCAGCGAACGGAATCAGCGGGTCCTGCCGCCCATGCGTCGCGAGCACGCGCTGCTGTTTGGCAGCGGGCGAAGCCTCGCGCAGCAATGTTTGCGGATCGAGCACATAGCCGCTTAGCCCAATCAATCCGGCGAAGAGATGCGGGTAGCGCAGCCCGGTCTCCAGCGTCATCAGACAACCCTGCGAAAAGCCGAAGAGAATGGTTTGCTCGGTCGGGAAATCGAGTTGTCGCTGCTGATCCAAAAGTCCGCTCAGCAACTGAATGCTGCGGCGCACACCCGTCTTCGCGTCGCCGTCGTATTCGTACCACGAGAAACCGCCGAAGTATTCGTCCGGCGCGTTCACGAGCAAATAATTCAGCCAGGGAAACGGCATCACCTGCGGCACCCACGCGTAGCCCGCCATGCTGTCGCCGAGACCATGCAGCACGATCATCAGGCGTTTGGATTCCGGTTGCGCCGCGTGAATCAGTTTCGTTTCCAGCATCGGCGGAATGTTCGGCAAGGCGCGCGTGAATCCAAGGAACTTTGAAATCTCACCGCGCGATCCGAAAGTCGCCGTGCGCAAGCACGTCACGAGCGAGAGGAGAGCCGAAGGAGACGGCACGCCCAAAGACAGAGCGCGCTGGAAAGCACCGTGAGCAAAAGGAACACAGGGTCCGTGGCCAGGTGTGTACCTTCCGCGACGGCGCGCCAAATATGCGCCACCGTGATCAGGCCGAAGACGGCGCCGGTCGTGATGAGATAAGCTTTCATGGAATCGTTTCCCCGTACGAGTCCATGATTTGATCTTTTCTCCCTCAACCTTCAACCCTCAACTCTCAACTCTCAACCAATCTGCGACGGCTTAGGACCAGGCGTGAGAACATCCTGAACTCACCACCGAGTTGGGCCTTATCCACTCAACACTCAACGATTTTTCATCTTCCCAGCTTGGTCCTATTTTGGTTTTCTCCGCGCTGGCAAAGCCCCGACACGAAGTACCTGGCGAGGCCAACGCACTAACCGATTAAAGACACTGAAAGGTCTGTTTATGACTACGCGCCGTTCTCTCTTTTCGTTTCTGGCTTTAATCGCGGTCGCGCTCCTTGGCACCGGCTGCGTCACGAACGGCCGGCGGATATTGCTCAAGGAATACGGAGCGAGCGTTCCCGTGGTCGCCACCAACAGTCTGAAAGGCGCGACCATTTGCCTCAAGGGCTTCGAGTCTGTTCCAAACCTGGTTGCCTTCGAATTGAAAACCAAACCTCAGGAGCTGGACGGTTTCAAATACATGGATTTCACGCGCGAGCAGGACAAGCAGTGGGACAAGGAATGGCGCGCCCTGGAGAAACAGAAAGGAAACGTGCGCGAGATCGGGAACATGCGGAATGGATTCGGCATGGTGATGAGCCACGTGTACGCGCTCAATGATCCAGCCGCCTGGCTCGTCGAGGGCCTGCGGTTCGATTTGGAAGCGCAAGGAGCGAAGGTGGTGGACGCGTCGCAGGCGGCGGACGCCGATGTCACTCTCGGCGGCATGATTCAGCTTTGTCGTGTGGATATGTACATAACCGTGGATGGCAGCCTGGTCGTGGATCTCGACGTGCAGCCGAAAGCAGGCGCGCCGCGCCACAAACAAATTCACACCCACGGCGCCACCGTCGCAGTATTGGCGTCCGAGGGGGAATATCTTCACGCACTGCGGGATGCGCGGCAGAAGTTCTCCATCCTGGTCACGCGCGAGATTGCGCAGGCGCTCAAGCCCGGGCAGTGAACAGGTGAACGCCCGAATGGATTCGTCGGCAATGATGATCGCCATGCAATCCTGCCTGAAGCTAATTGGCCCTTTGCCTACGATCTTCCCCTCAAGGAACTGGAACCGTGACAGCGCCGGTTGGGGACGTCGATGTCGGTAAATTCAAACATTGGCCAGTAAAAGGGTCGTGCCATTCACGTTGAACAATCATCAGGAACTCGCGCGCTGCGCCTCCTTTATAATGCATCTGGTTGGGATTGATTTGATGCCAATGAACATGCGCCGACGGTATGACCATATCGATCTTCGCGTGCCTCGGTTGAGCGAGGCGACGAAGTTTTACGAGACGCTGCTGCCGGCCGTGGGCTTTCGCCGCCGGGTGGCGGTGGAGGGTTGGTTGCAGTTTGAGGCCGAGGGCGTGACCGAATTTTTCGGCGTCACGGAATCTCCTCACTTCACGCCGAACGAAAACCGGATTGCTTTCTGGGCGGAGAGCGCCGCCGCCGTGGATGCCTTGGCCCGGCTCGTTGTCCAGGCCGGCGCGCGCAACATCGAGGGGCCGATGGTTTACGAGGCGGGATATTACGCGGTGTTCTTTGAGGACCCGTTCGGCAACCGCTTCGAGATCTGCCATCGCGAACAGAATGCGCCGAAGCTGGTTCGTTGAGCGTGAGTGGGGGCGCGTGAACCGATACTTCACGCACTCTCCCCTCGGTCAAGGCGCGTCACCGTGACCTACGCCGCCTCTACAATGCGTCTCTGGTTCCCGCTCGTCGTGCCTGAGTTAGGGCCATCAAAGCCCCGACCGACAAATTCTTCCGACCAAGGCCAACGCACCAGATCCCGCAGCCGCACTGACGGCGATTTGTACCTCCCGAGCGCCCGTCGGGTTGCCACCAGGTCGTCAATCGATTACAACGCCTTTGCCATGAACGACAACACCTTCAGTCGTGGGCTGTACATCAGCATTATCATCCTCGTCGCAGCACTCGCTGGCGGCCTCGGCCTCCTCCGGGCCGCTGAGGCCCCGCTCAAGCCGCTCTACCCTGGCATCACGCCCGCGTGCTCGTGCGAGAGTTTGACGAACCTTTCGCTGCCGAACACCGCGATCGAATCAGCGGTCGTCGATACTTCCAATCGCATGTGCCGCGTCACGGCGATCGTCACGCATCCGCCGGCGGCAGATCGCGTGAAGGTCTGGATCGGGCTGCCCCTCACCAACTGGAACGGACGCTTTCAAGGCACAGGCGGCGGCGGGTTTCTCGGCGGACATCTGAACAGTTTGCGTGGGCCGGTCCGGCAGGGCTTCAGCGCCGGTGCGACGGACACGGGGCACGAGGGCGGGAGCGGCAAGTTCGCGCTCGACGCGAACGGGCGGCAGGATTGGCCGGCCATCATCGACAACGCGTATCTCGGCATTCACGAGATGACCGTGGTGGGCAAGGCGCTCACGAAAGCATTTTATGGGAAGGCGCCGCGCTATTCTTATTTCGTCGGCGGCTCGACCGGCGGACGCCAGGGGCTCATGGAGGCGCAACGTTTTCCGGACGACTACGATGGAATTCTGTCGGGTTGTCCCGCGATCAACTGGCACCGTTTCGTTTCCGCCAGCCTCTGGCCGCAGGTCGTGATGCTCTCGACCACGAACTTCGTTTCCAAAGCCAAGCTGGATGCCGCCACCGCCGCCTCGATTGCCGCCTGCGACAACGACGATGCCGTGAAAGACGGCGTCATCGATGATCCGTTCCGTTGCGCCTACGATCCGAAGACCCTCGTCGGCACGAAGGTCGGCGATGACACGTTCACCGCGGCCGACGCCGAGGTCATCCGCAAAGTCTGGGAAGGCCCGCGCACGCAGGACGGCCGTTTCATCTGGTATGGACTCGAGCGCGGCGCGGACATGTTCCCCTACGCCGGGACAAGCGGCTCCGGCACGAGCGGTTCACCCTTGAAAGGAAAACCCTTCAGCATCGCCCTCGAGTATTGGCTCTACTACCTCGCGCAAGACGCGAAGTGGGACGCAAGCACACTCACCTACGCCGGCTTCGAACAGCTCTGGACGAAATCCGTGGAACAATACGGTGCGGTCATCGGCACCGACGATCCGGACCTGACGCGTTTCCGCGATCGCGGCGGCAAGGTCATTATCTATCACGGCTTGGCCGACGAGCTCATCCCGGCTGCGGGCAGCATCGATTACATCAAGCGCGTCCAGCAACGCATGGGCGGCGAGAAAGCGACGGCGAAATTCGCGCGCCTGTTCCTCGTGCCGGGCGTCAATCACGGCTTCAACGGACCCGGCGCGCGGCCCACCGGTCTGAACGAAGCCATCATCCGTTGGGTCGAAGAAGGCAAGGCCCCCGACAAACTCATCGCCGAAAAACGCGACGTGAGCGGCAAAGTCATCCGTACCCGCCCGCTGTTTCCCTATCCGCAAGCCGCAAAATACAAACGCAGCGGCAGCACGGACGAGGAAAAGAATTTCCGGAGCAAGGATGCCACGCGCAATTGAGCGCGAACGCGGCACATTGGTCTTCGCGCAGCACGAAGGCTCATGGAAAATCGTTCACGAACATTTCTCGGCGACGGAACGACAGCGCCATTGAGATGAAACCCAGCGTCTATCTCGAAACCACCATTCCCAGCCTGCTCACGGCCTGCCCCGGCCGGGACGTGGAAATCGCAGCATAACAAATTGCGACGCGTGAATGGTGAGAGAAACGGGTGACTATGAACTCTGCATCTCGAAAGAAGTTCTGCGCGAGGCTGGTCGGGGCGATCCCGACGCCGCGGCATAGCGGCTCGCGGCCATCGCCGATTGCATCATTCTTCCGGTGACGGCCGAAGTGGAGTATCTCACTGCGCGAGTTTTGGCGACCGGGTTGATACCGCCGCGCGCCATCCGTGATGCCATCCCACATTGGCGCGTCTGCCATGCACGGCATTAATTTTTTGCTCACTTGGAATTGCGGACCAAGGCATCCGTTATCAGCAGAACTTGGCGGGTCGTCGAATCGCCATTATCGAACTTTCCACGAACAAGCTGCGCCGCCTCGAAGCCGCAGCCGAATTACTTCGTTCAGCGGTGGATGCGATCAAGCCATCCGATTTTCAGCGACTGGTGATTCCGTAGGCGATGGTTGAGAGCGAGATCAGTTCCCCTTGTTCGCGTTGGCTTCGAGCTTGTTCAGCTCTTCAAGCAGTTGGTGGTTAGTTGCCCCCGATGGGACCCAAAGCTGGGTGACTCCGGTCAACCGGCGCGCATCCTGAAATCGCTTCTGGCCCCCGAGAACATTGACGTAGCGATATAGAGCTTCCGCGCTGGAGACGCTCCACGCAGACGTTTCCAGAGCAGCAGAATTGAGTGACACTACGCTGTGGTGAATGCTGCGAGCCGCCACGCAATCTCTGTCTCGATGATGAGCGACCGGTCCGACAGCCCACCCCCTAGTTCCGTCGGTCTCGATAGGCTTTATGGCAGGTAGCGCAGGATTGAGCCACCGCGTTAAATTGGCGGTCGAGTTCAGAACGAACATTGTCTGTGCCTTCCGCTTCCTGTTTGCGCAACGTCTTCTCGAAGGCCTGCACCAGTGTTTCTGCCGATTTGAGTTGCTCCAGGAAATCCTTCCCGAGCTCGGATGAATCGTCGAGACGTTGCGCCTCGCGCATTTGTTCCCAAAGAATGACGGCTTCGTGCGCGGGCTGCGCATCCGGGTGTTCCTTCGGCTTCTGGTAACCGGCTTTGCGAAACACTTTGAAATAATCCCAGTGTTCGTCAATGGCCACCATGGATGCCACGAGACCCGAGACCTTGGCGATTTCGGGCAATTGCGAGGGCACCTGGCTCAATTGTTCGGCGGATGGTTTTTGAAACTGTCGCACGGTCTGATACAGCCCTAGGTAATTGCTGCCCGTCCCTGCGGCTTTAAGCCATTCGTCTGCGAACGCGGGCGACCAACCGCTTCTCGCCATGCAGATGACTGCCGCCGCGGTGGGACCGCGGTGCAACCCGTGATGGCAATGAACGAACAGAGGTCCCGCGGAAATCTCCGCGGCTTTGATGAGTTGCGTTTGCGTGTTGGTATCGATGCCATCGTAGCCGTGGGGAAGATGGACGTAGCGCATCCCGTATTTATGGGCCAGTTCCACGTTCGGTTTTCCACCGTCCACGCTGATGATCGTTTTGATCCCGATGCGCGCGAGTTCGGCAAAGCCGGTTTCGTTATCCGGCGAGCTGCCGGAATAGAGATTGGTCGAAATCCGAAATAGGTTGTGGAGATTTGTGCTGACGAGAGGCGTGATTCCTTTCGGGAAATTTTTCGCCAGAGCGGCCTCCGCCGCCGCGGCGAGGGCGGGGCATACCAGCGACATGGCTAGGACCAACGCTTTCGCTTTCATGTTCTTGAGGCAGGAGGCCAGCTTCGTTTGAACGTGTCAATGAAGAGCGCCGTTCGGAATCGCTGCCAGTTGCCCTCGAAAATCTCCGCTGGGTCATCGGTAATGCGTTGTTGGGCACTGCCGTCTGCCAGGGTGTAAACGCGCAGCCACTTTCCACGACAATGCGCAATGCGGCAGAGTAAACGAGACCGATGTGCCGCTCCACCAGTGCGGCAAAAGCGGACTCCACCCCTGTCGCAATGTAGTCGCTGAGCAATTCGCTTTTGTGGCGTCACCTGTCCATTGTTACCCGCCAATCGCCAAACCGGACAGTCTGCGCGCGAGTTAAGAACGGTTAAGGGGCAACCACCCTTGAACATCGGCGTCTTCCAACCGCTCCCGCGCGTTGCCCGTCCGAAAGGGCCGCTGGATTGGCGCGAGATCACTTTCCTTTGTTCGCGTCGGCTTCGAGCTTGTTCAGCTCTTCCAGCAGTTGGTGGTAGTTGCCCCCGGTCGGCTCCAAAATCTGAGCGACTTCGGTCAACCGGCGCGCATCCTGAAAACGCTTCTGTTCCGCGAGAACACTGACGTAGCGAAATAGAGCCTCCGGGCTGGAGGGGCAAAGCGCGAACGCCTGACGGAACGCGAGGTCCGCGGCTTTCTCCATGCGCTGTTTTTCCTCCGGAGATTTGCTGTGCTGCACACGCCAGGCGTAAACGCCAGCCTGGGCACTGCGCAGCTTCGAGTAGGTTTTGCACGCGTCACTGTTGCGCACGAATTTTTCGTCCGGCTGGAAAGGTTCCTGTTCCTGGCGCGCGAAAACACTCTGCGCGAAATCGCACACCACTTCGACCGAAGTCGTCCGCGTCAGCCACCGACCGAGCGCACCTTGGATGAAACGTGCCCAGTATTCACCATCCTTCCGCACGATGTCGTCCGGCATTTTTTCCAGCGGCTGGCGATTCAATTTCATGATGAGTCCATGCGGCTCCAGGTGCGGATACATCCAGTCGAGCGGAAAACTTTCCGCGACGAAAAATTCCTGGCGCGGGTTCGCATCGAAAATGGTTTTGGCGATGAGCGC
>Ga0193753_10000941_pt1 | contig 26316 bp, 25 predicted proteins | sample H1c2metaG_FD_144925 | JGI IMG/M metagenome (GOLD analysis project Ga0193753, IMG submission 144925) | Soil microbial communities from a riparian zone of the East river system, Colorado, United States - H1c2 | ecosystem: Environmental > Terrestrial > Soil > Riparian zone | place: USA: East... | reverse complement strand
CGAGCGTCCACGGCGTACCGACGATGTTCATCGCGCAACTCGAGCACCCGCGATTTGCCGAGTTCAGCGAGCAAGAGATCCGTGACTTTTGCCAACAGCGGATCGCGCACTTCAAAGTGCCGCGCTATCTGAAGTTCACGAATGCGTTTCCACTCACGTGACCGGCAAAGTGCAGAAGTTTCGATTGCACGCGATGGCGATCGAAGAGCTCGGACTGGGCGAGGTGGCCGCGATTCGCACGGCCTAAGCCGGGTCGCGTGCCTGGGAGCGTTCAAACCTCGCCGGTGCGAACGAAATGTTGAGCGCTCGCTTCAGTAAGCTTGAACGCAGCGCTGACGCGACGACTCGCGATCGGCTCAGGCGATTCGTCGCCGAACGCGGCGAGGATCGCATGTGGATCATCCTCGTCTTGCACGATGTCGAAGTCGACGCGAATGCGCCGTTCCTGGTCGTCGGTGATCGTGCGTGACTTGTGCAGCAACGCGTGCGCCGCGTGCTCGTGCCGGACCAGCACCTCGCGAGCGGTCTTCACCAACGTTGCAAACGCATTGGCGTCGAGCGGCTTGGGATTCTTCTTGTCGCGGCCCATCGTCCATGGGCCGACGAGCGCAGGTTCGCTATCGCCCACGCGAGTCATCGCGACCGCCCAGCCGTCGTCATCCTCGTTCTTGATGACTCGAGCGATCCAGCCGGATTTCTGCCACAGCCGCTCTTCGAAAATGTCTGTGTCGTCGTGTTCGGAGCTCACGACGCGACGATCCCCCGAAACGGCTACGAGGACAACCAAGTTTGGAGACGCGAGCACGCCCGGCTGGGCCGAGGCGTGCTCACGTGCACTGGGGCTGCCCTAGAGCTGCCTAGAGGCGTAGTTTCAGCGCGCGTTCGCGGCGCGGCCGATCAATCGCGCGATCGCGCGCGGCTGCGAAATCATCGAGACGTGGCTCGCTTCGAGCTCGATCGTCTCGGCACCCATGCGCTCGGCGAACATACGCTCGAGCGCGGGATCGATCACTTCGTCGTCGAGCGAGATCTGATAGTAGCTCGGGATGGTCTTCCAACCGGGCTCGCCCGCGGGGGTCATCAAGATGCTGACGGCCGTCGGGTGCTGCACGGCGGCGAGCACGCGTGCGTCACGCTCCGGAAGGTCCGACGCGAAGTAGCGAACGAACGCGCTGGGTTCGATCGTCGCATTGCCTTGGTCGTCGACCACGAGATTCATGATCGCCGGTGTCGTCGGATACGGAGCAGAGACTCCTCCGACCGACTCACCTGCATCGGGAGCAAACGCAGCGACGTACACGAGCGCTGACACGTTGCTCGCGCCCGTGGACGCTTCCGAGATCACGAGTCCACCGTAGGAGTGACCGACGAGGACGACCGGTCGGGGGATGGAGTCGACCGCGTGGCGAACGACGGCGGCGTCATCGGCCACGCTCTGTTCGCGCAGTTGAACTGCCAACACATTGAAGCCGCGGTCTTGCAATACGCGGATCACGCCGGACCAGCACGAGCCGTCGGCCCAAGCGCCGTGGACCAACACTACGTCGTTGACGGCCCGCGTCGCGGCAGGACGCAACGCTTCGGCGTTGAGGTCGGCGGTGGATTCGCTGTCAGCACTGCTGGTGCTGTCGACATCCGAAGCGCAGGCGGCGATGCCGCACGTAAGGACGCAAGAGAACATCAGTGATCGAAATGAATGAGGGGGCAACATGAACTGCCCGTTAGCATGGGCACCCCGATCCCCCATCGATCGATTTTGTCATTTTCTGGGCTCGACCGGCAGCGCAGCCGCAAATTTCGCAGAGGCTTCGCGGATCGGTCATCTGGTCGAAACGTTTCGCAACGCTGGGAGCCGTGTTAGTAGTGGACACGCCGAGAAAGGACTTTCATGAGCGAAACTGACTTCGACCCCGAGTACGTGTTCAGCCATCACCACGCGACGCCGGAGAAGCTGAAGAGCTACGAAGCGATTCACGCCGCCGCGAAGCACTTTGCCGAGGCGCTGCACGATCACGTACCTGCGTGTGATGATCGCGTCGCCGCGCTGCAGTACCTGCGCGAATCCGCGATGATCGCCTGTGCGGCGATCGCGCTCGACGGTCGACTGAAGTAACGGTCAGTGCAGTAAACCCGAGATCGCGTCGTACCAAACACCTGCCATGCGTTCGTATCCCGCCTGGTTCGGGTGCACGCCGTCGCCGAGCATCGAGACGCTGAAGCCGGTGAACATGTCGACGAGCTGGAGGTGTTTACCCGCCGCGACGCGCGCGTCGATGAGCGCGGGGATCGCCGCGTTGTAGGTCTGAATCGGGTCACTCCCCGAGGAGAGCGGCGTGATCTGAGCGACCACGATGAGGGCGTCGGGCGCGTTCATGATCAGCGTATCGAGGAGTGCTCCCAATCGCTTGGGTGCGTTCGCCAGATCATCCCGCTGCGCGATGTCGTTCGTGCCGATCATCAGCAGAATGATCTGAGGCTTTTGCTTGAGTGCGGGGTCGGGGATCAACGGGAGCAGCTGATCGATCTTCCAGCCGCTGTGGCCTTCATTGTTCTTCGGGAACGTCACGCCGTCGACCATGTTGGGTCCGTTCGAAAGCGAGCCTGTGAACGTGATGTTCTTGCCGGCAGCGTGCGCTTTGCGAAAGAGCTCGACGCGATAGCCGCCGTTGTAGCCGATGCCGTAAGTAATCGAGTCCCCGAGCGGTAGGATCGTACAAGGCTGACCGGTGGGGCACGGCTCGAAGCCTGCTGGGCTAGCTACGCCGCCCGCGCCTGCTGCAGGGACTGCACTTCCGCCGCTGCCAGCGGCGGACATTCCGGCGCCACCCTGCCCTGCGAGTGCCATTCCCGCTGCGCCACGGCCTGACTGTCCAGTCGCGGAAGTTCCTGCGGCGCCCGCGCTACCCGCAGCGCCGCGACCCGCCGCAGCGACCGGCGACATCGTTCCGCCGCTACCAGCTGCAGGGGCGGGACTGCCTGCGACTCCCGAGCTGCCGGCCGCGCCTACACCTGCAGATCCGCTTGTGCCGGCCGCTTCGCTACCGGCGGTGCCGATCGGCAGCGATGCGGTTGCGTCGTCGCTGCAGGCGACGCAGTACGCGGCCACCACCAGTACAAATACAGGATTTGCGAATCGACGCTGCAGTCGTGTCGAACGCGTCGCGTGTGCTCGTTGAGGTTGCGCTGGCTTCACGCGCGTGTTCTCTCACGACCTAACGCCGCAGGTTAAGTGCGCCGAGTTGGGTACGAACTCGACTGTGCAGCAGATGAAACCAGCAGAACTACGGGAGAATGTTCCCGCTGCGGGCTGCGCAACGATTCATCCGTGACAGCAAATGCGAAGGAGGAAGTCCGTTCGAGACGACCGATAGTTCGCCGAGCTCGATTCAGAGTCGAAGCGCGTTCGACATCTAGAATTCGTGGGGAAGTGCATCACTTGCACTATCTGCCGCAGCATTTCTGCACCAGCATTCCGCGACATGAGACTTACTTGGCTTGTCCTCGCGGGAGCGATGGCACTGCCCGCCTTGCTTCCGCAGCCGGCCGTCGCGTCTCCGCCCCGTTTCGATACCGCAGAGGGCGCAGAAGGGCAGCCGGATCAAGCGCGCGGCTGGGACGACCCACCCGGGATCGAGGATGAAGACGTCGCGTTGTTCATTCCACGCGCTGTGTTGCTGCTGCCGAGACTGGTGCTGAGCGCGGTCTTCTGGTTGCCAAAGCAGGGCTTCAAGCTGATCGACCACTACCATTTGGTCGAGCGCACAGAGCGGATCCTCTTCTTCGATGAAGCGCACAACTTTGGCTGGATGCCGCTCGTCTCTTACCAAAGCGGTTATGGGCCCACGGGCGGAGCGAAGGTCTTTCACAACGCGCTGTTTGGTCACGACGAGTCGCTGTCAGTCAGTGGTGTGTACGGCGGACGATACCCCAGGGTTATCGCCTAACGTTCAAGAGCGATCGGACCGGCGGATCGCGACTCTGGCTCGATGTGCAGGGACGCTACGAGGCCGAACCTGGTTTGTTGTTTGGTGGCATTGGCATAGTCGAGCAAAACGCTGCCGGATCGGACTTGAATCCGCGCGACAGCAATGAGTTGACGTTCCTAGCGCAACAGCGCGCGCTCGGTTTGATTCGCGCCGGGTACACGGCCGGCCAGCGGCGCGAGCTCGTGAAATTCGGCGGCAGCGTGATCTTCAACCACCGCGAGTTCACGCGGAACTCGGTCGGTAAACGTCAGCTCGCGTCCGTCTACGACCCAACTGAGGTGCCTGGGTACGAAGATCAGGTGAACACGCTCGAGCTGCAGGCCAACTTGATCGTCGACCTGCGCGAGAACCGTGGGCTCGATACACGTGGCACGTACTTGGAGGGGTTCATCGGGGGTGTCCCCGAGCTCGACCAGTATGCGTACCTGCACTACGGCTTCGAGCTGGCTCACACGATCGACCTCTACCGCACGACGCGACTATTGCGACTGCGCGTGGCACTCGAGGCAGTCGAAGGCGACACGGCACGCATTCCGTTCACCGATCTGCCGCGGCTCGGTGGCTCGCAACGGTTGCGTGGCTATCGCGAAGCTCAGTTCCGCGATGCGCGCGCGAGCCTCGCCGGCATCGAATACGAGTACCCCATCCATGAAAGTGTGCGCGGTCTATTGTTCATCGAAGCTGGTTACGTCGCAGAGCACTATCGCGACTTGGTGAAACTCGATCGCTGGAAGGTCGGGTACGGAGGTGGCCTGCTCATCGGCAGTGAATCCAACATCGCGTTCCAGCTCGACTTAGCCTACGGCGACGGGTTCCACGTCTATCTGTCGACTGACCTGGCGCAGGCGTTCGACGGAAGGAGTGAGCAGCTATGAATCGGCAAGGCCAGCTAGTGTTGGGGCTGCTGCTCGGTGGCTGCGTGTCATCGCCCACGTTCAAAGATCAACCCGTGATCTGGCGCGTGAACGACCGACAGGACATGGCTAAGCCGCAGACCAACGAGTTCGAGAGAATTCAGTACTTCGGGGAGGTGTTAGTCGTGGGTCCGATCGAACACGGGCTCGGGCTTCCCGACAAACAACCTGCGCGCAACGTCAACGCGCTGGATGAAGTCCCCGACTCGACGTGGTTCACGAACCGCCTCGGCGCGCACGATCTAACGCCGGCCGAGGCTGCACGCGGTCCGGTTACGGCGGGGCCGCCGCAGCTACCGCTCACGGTGATTCGAGGCAAGGATACGGGTGGAGGCAATCCAGGATTTTTTGCGCGCGACGCTACGCAGCGCACGTTCTTGATCAAGTTCGACACGAAGCAAAACCCGGAGATGCAGACCGCGTCGAGCGTGGTCGTGAATCGAGTGCTCTGGGCAGTCGGCTACTTCGTTCCGGAAGACACGTTGGTCACGTTCGCGCGTGAGCAGCTGACGCTTTCGCCGGACGCGAAGACGCTGACGCCAACCGGCGTGAAGGTGAAGCTCACCGAAACGGATGTCGATCGCGTGTTGGCAACCGGGCCGAAGACTACGGATGGGCGCTACCGTGCGTCCGCGAGCCTTCTACTGCCGGGTACGCCGGTCGGTGGCTTCGACCCGGAGGGCCGGCGCGACGACGATCCGAACGATTTGGTCGATCACGAGGATCGGCGCGAGTTGCGTGGGCTCAAAGTGTTGGCGGCGTGGCTCGGTCACACCGACATGAAGATGGACAACACGCTCGATATGTACATCGAGGAGAACAACAAACACTTCTTGCGCCACTACTTACTCGACTTCGGCGAGGCGCTCGGTGCGCATCAAGCCGAGAAGGGCCGACTCGAGGACGGGTGGGAGAACGTCTGGGATTGGGCGGAGCAGACTAAAGCGCTCCTCACCTTCGGGTTGTGGAAGCGCCCGTGGGAAGAGCAGACGCAGACGCCGTGGCCGTCCATCGGTGCGTTCAGCTCTCGGTATTTCGAGCCGGACTTGTGGAAGGAGGCCTATCCGTTTTCGCCGTTCGCGGAGGCTGACAAGTCGGATCAGTATTGGGGTGCGAAGCAGGTCGTGCGTTTTACGCGGCCGATGATCGAAGCGATCGTCGCCGAGGCGCAGCTGAGTGATCCCGAAGCAGCGAAATATTTGGTCGATGCGTTGCTGGGCCGACGCTGGAAGATTGGTCGCGACTGGCTCGACGCGTTGACGCCGTTCGACGACTTCAAGCTCGTGGGCAACGAGTTGTGCGGGGTCGACCTCGCGGTGCGCCATGGAATCACGCGAGAGGGCGCGCTCGTGCAGTCGGACGACTCCGGAAGGATCGTCGACGAGCGGCTGGTCGCGAGAGACGGCAGCGTGTGTACGCCGTTACCGAAGGCGAAGTACGCGGTGTTGCGCCTGCGAATCCGGAGAGGTCGCGAGGTGAGGCCGGAGCTGCAAGTCCATTACAGCAGCGAGCCAACCCCGCACATCATCGGCGTGATTCGCCAGCCGCTGTGACGTTCGTTCCGCTTTCAGCTCCCACCAGCCTCACGTGTCTCACGTGGCTCACGGAGATCAAGTGGTCGGCGTAGGCGCGACGACCGCAGGCTTCTTCTTCTTCGCGGCTGCCTTACGCTTCGTCGGCGGCGGCATCACTGGCGCGGTCGTCGTCTTCTCCAAGAAGGCTCCCACGATCGCTTCGGAGAAGTTTCGCACTCCCGACGCAAACCGAATGCTGACCGTACCCAGGTCGGACTTGACGATCTCGCCCGAGCCGAGCTCGTCGAGCTTCTTGTGCACCACGTAGCTGCCGATATGAAAATTCACTGCGCCTCCTAGATTGCGAGGCAAACAGTGCGACGCATCGATGTAGGATAGCAGAGCTGATTCGTTAAAGCTTGCTCGAATTAGACACTCTCCTACTTGTGTCACCGACTGCGAAGTTCTTCGTCGAATACTCAACGATTGCGTGCCTACAGCAGCGTCGATGTGACATTCAACCTAGCGTCACTGCACGCAATGTCCGTCGCGTATCAGCGCTGCGAGTCGACGCAAACTCTGATTCAATCGTGCCATGAAAGCCGATCGAACCGAAAACGTCGCGGCGCCCAGGATGGGCCAGACCGATGGCACGGCCGACGCAACGCTCGACAGTGATGTCGAAGCGCGAGAGCTCGGAGACGCATTGCGTGCCGGCGCAGGTGCACACGACGACGACTTCGATCAGTTCATTCCGCACGAAGATCGGCGCGTGTCGGCCGACTATTGGACGCCGGTACGCGTCGCGACCCGGGCAGCACAATGGTTGGACTACTTCGGCGCACGCAGTGTCGTCGACGTCGGCTCAGGGGTCGGTAAGTTTTGTGTTGCGGCAGCGCTCGGTAGCCATTGTCAGTTCACCGGGATCGAACACCGGACACGGTTAGTCACTGCGTCTCGCGCGCTCGCACGCACGTTCGACGTGGAAGATCGAATCGACTTCGTGCAATCGGCAATGACCGATGCAATCTGGCCCAAGGCCGACGCTTACTACCTCTACAATCCATTCGGCGAAAATCTTTGCCAGTTCGAATATCAACTCGACCGTGAAGTCGAGCTCGGGATCGATCGCTACAAGCGCGAGATCGCCGCTGCCGAACGTTTCATCGAACACGCGCCTCGCGGAACCTTCTTGCTCACGTACAACGGCTTCGGTGGCCGCGTCCCCGATAGCTACGAGCAAGTTGCAATCGATCGCGATCAACCATACGAGCTGCGCATGTGGCGTAAGGCGCGCCAAGCCGGTTCCGGCAGAGTGCTACGGAGCGGTTGAGCTCTTCGCGAGCAAACCGTTCCGAGCGCGCCGGGGCAGCGTGATCACGAAAGCCTCCGCCCCGACGCGCTCGAACGGTGTCCGCTACTTCTTACCCTTTGCAGCTGTCAGCGTTGTGGCCTGCTTGCCCGCCTCTTGCTTGGTGCGTGCGTTCGAGGCCGCCTGTTGCTTGACGACACTCTTCTGCTTCTGCTCCCGCTGCTTCGACTTCGGTGACTTGTCACCCATGATGTCTCCGTTGCTATGGCAGATGCCGATGAGATTCGAGCATCGCAGTCGGTTCGCTCGAGAGCAACGGATGTGACAAGGGTCCCCTCGCCTGCCACACTGCGCGGGATGAGCGAACGCGACGCGGATGTGAGTCTCTGCGTCGAGGTTCCAGCCAGTGCGCTCAGCCAGAATGCACTCCTAGGAATCGTCGAGGAGTTCATCACCCGCGAAGGCACCGATTATGGGGTTCGTGAGCACACGTTCGACGAGAAGCGCGCGAGCGTGTTTCGGCTGCTCGCGGCCGGCGAAGTTGCGATTTTCTTCGATACGGAGTCCGAGACGACGACCCTGAGGCGTCGCTGACTGTCGCTGACTGCTGCGACTCGCAAAGGTGACTTTTTGTCCCGAAGGGGTCCCTCGCGGTCAGTTCTGGAGTCGATCCACAGCTCAGGACCATTGGGTGCGAGAAGGCGCGGCATGGTCCATGCAATCTCACCTGAATTCCCCAACAACCAGCCTCTGCGAGTGTGCTGTGCCCTCAAGCCCCTTCGATAAGCCCGACACTGACCAAAGCCAGGCTGCTGGCGATGCGTCCGAGCAACCGCGCGAGACTGAGGGTGACCTTCGAGCGGCGCTCGAATCTGCGAACCGAGAGCTGCAACGCGTGAACCGCGAGCTGGAGGTTTCGCGAGCTTCACTCGGTACGTGTGACGAGCACCTGAGCACCGCACTCACGGATATCGTCAGCCGCGACCATGCGCTCGCGCGCGCGAACGGCGACCTCAACAATCTCTTGAACGCGTTCGACGTCGCTGTGCTGATCTTGGACGGCAGCCTTCGTATTCGTTTGTTCTCACCTGCGGCGCGACGCTTATTCGCGCTCGCTCCCGATCAGCTTTCGCAAACGTTCAGTCAGCTTCCCGCAGCGCAGGCGTTTCCCGATCTGCTACCGCAGATCGAGCATGTCGCAGAAACGTTGGTCGGCCGAGAGTTCGAGACCCGCAACACGACCGGCCAGTGGCATCGCATTCACATTCGGCCTTACAAGTGCAGCGCCAACACGATCGACGGCCTCGTCGTGTGTGCTGTCGACATCAACACACTCAAACATCATGTCCGCGAAGCGCAGGAAGCTCGCGCGCAAGCCGAACGAGGCAATCGCGAGCGTGACGACTTTTTAGGTGTGTTGTCACACGAGCTGCGAACCCCGCTCGCCAGCATCATGCTGCATACGCAGATGCTTCGCCGCGGCGAGATCGGCCCGTCGAGGTACGAGCAGGCGTTCGAGCGGATCGAGCGAAGCGCCCGGATGCAGGCGCAACTGATCGAGGACCTCCTCGACGCGTCGCGGATCGTTGCGGGCAAGCTCAAGCTGGAAGTGCAAGCGTTCGAGTTGTGTCCTGTCGTGTTAGCTGCAGTCGAAGGCATTCGCGAAGCCGCGAAGTCCCGTGCGATCGCGCTCGAGGTCAGCGTTGGCGACGACATCGGAGAGGTCTGGAGTGATCCGGGTCGGGTCGGGCAAGTGGTCCGCAACCTGCTTGGAAACGCACTCAAGTTCACCCCGGTCGGCGGGAAGATCTCGTTGGAGCTCTCGGCCGAAAATGGATTTGCCGCGCTCCGCGTTTCGGACAACGGTGCCGGCATTGGTCCCGAGTTTCTGCCGTACGTGTTCGATCGATTGGTCCAGCAGGAGAGCACGATCACGCGTCGCTACGGTGGCCTCGGACTCGGGCTCGCGATCGTCCGGCATGTCGTCGAAACCTCGGGCGGAACAGTGTCAGCCCAGAGCGGTGGTGTCGGGCGCGGATCGACCTTCAAAGTCACGTTTCCGTTGACCGGAATCGTGCGCGACACTGGCATGTCCGTGGACCTGCTTTCGAGTCAGCCGCTCGATCGTCCGGGTCGATCGCGCGACTACGGTCTGCTGCACGGCTTGCGCGTGCTCGTGCTCGACGACGATCCCGGAACGCTCGAAGCGATCCTCGAGGTGTTTCGGCTGTCGGGGGCCATCGTGCAGTCGGCTAGCTCCGTCTCCGAAGCGTTGTTGGCGTTCGACGCGTTCGGACCTCAAATGTTGGTGTGTGACATCGCGATGCCGGAGAGCGATGGTTACGCCTTCATTCGCAAGCTGCGTGCGCGTGGCCCCGAGCGCGGCGGCGATACACCGGCGCTCGCACTGACAGCGCTTTCGAGTCCGGAAGATCGGCGGCGGGCGATCGCTGCGGGCTACCAAAATCACATGGCGAAGCCGGTCGACATCGATCGCTTGCGTGACATGGTCGTCGAGCTTCTCAAGCAGACCCCGTCGGGTCCGCGCATCGACGCTTGAAGTCGGCCCGGGGTTGCTGAGGTACCAGCGATAAGCCCTGAGATCGGGCAGCGTGCCGGCGCCTGTGATAGCGTGCCGGCGGCCTCGAATCTCATGATCACTCTGCGCAAATCCGGCGAACGCCACCACGTCAGACGCACGCATCGCGAGGAGTGGTGTAGCTTTCACGCTGAACGGGCGGATGACGGGTTTTCGCTCGGTTTTGGTGCGCTGGAACGGTTCGACGAGCACCGGCTAGAGGCGCGAGCGAGTGTCCTGGTCCGCCCGCCGCGCGGTTTCGAAGTGATCAGCTACGTGTCCGCGGGGGTCGTCGCATGTCGCGATGCCGCGCGGCGTACCTCGATACTGCGGGCGGGAGACTTCCAGCGCGTGAGCGGTGGTGATTCGGTCGGCCTGCGGCAGAGCAACGCTTCGCGCAGCCAGGCGGCTCACGTCGTTCAGCTCTGGTTGCGCAACGGCGCAGCGAGGCGTGCTCCAAACCCGGACCAGCGCCGTTTTACTGCGGCCGAACGCCGCGGAGGGCTGCGGCTCATCGCTTCCGATGAAGTGCGCGACGATGCCTTGCGGCTCGCGGTCGACGTTCGGATCTACTCGGCACTCGTCGATCCCGGCCAGAACCTCGTGCACGAGCTCGCGTATCGCCGCAGCGCATGGCTGCACGTGATGCTGGGCGAGGTCACCTGTGAGGACGCAGTGCTCGAAAGCGGTGACGCTGCGAGCTTTGCGCTCGAGCGCGCGGTGTCCATGACCGCGCGCGTGCCGAGCGAAGTGTTGCTCGTCGATCTCGCGCATCTCACGACTGCGCGTACGTCCTAGCGGTGTTCGCACGCCGCGGTGCGGTGATGCGCGGTCTCGAGAGCAGTTCTATTCCGCGGTTTGAACGCTCAGCCCGCCGAATCGCCAGGGGTTCGCACCGTGGTTGTGGATGTGGGGTAGGACCGGACTTCCCTCAGGGACATTCTTGGAAGCCCGCCAGGTCGGTGTGTAGCTGACGGCGGCGCTCGGAATCGCGACATCGACCGACCAGACGACGGCTCCATCGATGCTGATCGCCGCGTACGCTTGCGCCGACTCGAGGGTCGCGAGCGTGTTCAGTGAAGTCACCGAGATCTACGAGCTCGACGGGCGCCGCGAGCACGGCTGCGTCTGCCGTGCCCAAGTCGGGGTCGGGTGCGAGCCTGCCGCCGCTAGCTGCACAGGCGGCGACGAGCCAGACCGTGCAGCTAACAAGCCAGCGGGTCAACGCTGCACGACGAGGAAGTTGCCGAGGCACATCTCATCTCGACTTCCGTCGCCCCACCACACGTCTTGGACCGGCAGCCGTTCGCCGTTCGCAATGTATTGATGGCCCGCGGTGTTGTCCCAGTGACATTCGAGGTAGAGCGAGTCGCCGGGACCAAGTGTGACTGGGTTCTTCAGGAAGAACGTCTCTTGCCATTCGAACTTCCAGTCATCTACGCGGAGCAGACACTCGCGTGTGCCGTCTTCGCGGACTACAGCGAGCTCACCTCGACTGCCGAGTGTGTGCATGTGCAGGTCAGCCCAGTAGATCTCGAAGTTGTCGCTTCGGCCGACTGCGCGCGCGGGTGCGAGCACGCTCACGGTCGCATCGGGATCGTCAGCGGCGATATGCATCAAATCGCGAGCCATCGGGTTCATCCATTGCGGGTTCACGAGCCAGGACGCCGCCGCTGGGTTTGGAACTTCGTCTTCCACCATGAACTGCAATACGGACTGATCTGAGGCCGGACCGGTGACTGGGAGCGTGTTGTAGTGTTGTTGAATGATGATCGAGAGGCTGGGGCGCGCTTTTGGCCTTAACTTTGCTCGCGCCGGGCTTGCCGCGTCGCGCACCTGCGTCCACCCAGGCTGCGATGGTTTCGAGCTGTGTTTCGCTGAGGCGCCGATCGCCGAGATACTCGTTGCAATCCGGTCCGGCGGACCACGGTGGCATCGTGCGCGCGAGTACTTGGCGCTTGATCTCTGGCGCCCAAGCTTTTGCGTCTGAATAGGTGTCGAGCGGCATCGGAGCGATGCCGTCTGCGACGTGGCAGCTCACGCAGTTGGATGTGATGATGGGTTTGACGTCTGCTTCGTAGGTGGGGGCTGTGTGTTTGTCGGTCTCGCGTTCGTCGGCGTCGTCGTCAGCATCGGCCTCGTCAGCGTCGTCGGCTTCGTGGCAGCCGATGATCGGCGATGCGACGAGCGCAAGCATGACTGCGCTGCGTGTAAGCTTTGCGCGGTTTCGTCGTTGCATCAAAACCCTCTACTAATTGTTGCCCGCGGTGCGACGGACTGAGAGATGCCGTACTTAGATCCGCAGGGAGTCGCAACGTTTAGACTCACAGTAAGGGGCGATTAAACTTTGTGAACACATTCGAGCGCGAGGATCAGACCGCTCGCTGAAAGTTTGTGACGCAGGTCTCAGTTGCGTGTGCGCGTGATCGAGCGTGCTACGCGGTGTCGCGATCGAATGCGCAAGCGCTGCCTGCGGGGCGGGCCGCCGGCGATCCGTGTTTTTGCGGCAAGTTGGCTGGAAGCCACGATCTCGCGACCGCGCCCGCCGCGTGGGGGCACCGCGGTGGAGCGTCGGAGATCGTGAATGGACGATACGCTTGCGCAGTGGCTCCTGCGCGGATACAGCCGCGGGGTGATCCTCGTTCTCGCGGAAAAGCCGTCCGTCGCTCGCGATCTCGCGGCCGCGCTCGGCGCTGGATCGCGGCGGGAGGGTTACTTCGAAGGCTCGGGGTATCGCGTAACGTGGGCGATCGGCCACTTGGTGGGTCTCGCGCAGCCGCACGAGATGAATCCCGCTTGGCGGACGTGGTTGCAAGCGACGCTGCCGATGCTGCCGCGCGAGTACCCGCTGGTCGTGCTGAGCGATGGACGTGCGCAGTATTCAATCGTCGAGCGCTTGTTGCGTGATTCGAAGACCACGAGTGTGGTTGCAGCGACGGATGCCGGACGCGAAGGCGAATTGATCTTTCGGTATATCTACGAGCACGCAGGCTGCACGAAGCCGTGGAAGCGGTTATGGGTCTCGTCGCTCACGCAGAGTGCGATTCGTGCTGCGTTCGAGCGGCTCGAGCCAGGTGCACGGTACGACGGCTTGGCGGCTGCGGCGAAGGCGCGAAGCCGGGCGGATTGGCTCGTCGGCATGAACCTCAGCCGGGCGTATACGCTGTCGAACGGGACGCTGTTTTCGGTCGGTCGAGTGCAAACGCCCACGCTTGCGATGGTCGTCGCGCGTGACCGTGAGATTCGCGCGTTCGTGCCGGAGAAATATCGCGAGGTCGAGGCCACGTTCAAAGCGTCGAACGGCGAGTTCCGTGGCACCTACCACGCGCGCAAGGACGCCGAAGTGCGGGACGCGCGTGGACGGTTGCAGATTCCGAAGCCGGAGCAGGCGCGGTTGCCGGCGGATGGTGTGCTCGCCGAGCAGATTGCGCAGCGTGCGCGGGAGGGTCAGGCGAGTGTTGCTGCGGTCGAGCGTAAGCAGCATCGGACGCCGCCGCCGTTGTTATACGATCTCACGGAGCTGCAGCGGCATGCCAATCGGCTCTACGGACTCACCGCGAAGCAGACGCTCGATGCGGCGCAGGCGTTGTATGAGAAGTACAAGGTATTGAGCTATCCGCGGACGGATAGTCGGCATTTGTCGACTGACGTCGCTGAAACGTTGCCGGACGTGATTCGGGCGATCGCGCCAGGCTATGAAGGGTTGTGCGCTGCGGGGAGCGGTGAGCGGGCGTTGAGTCGGCGATTCGTGGACAACGCGAAGGTGAGCGATCACCACGCGTTGATTCCTACGTCGGAGCACGCGCGGCTTCCGCCGGGAAGTCGCGAACGGAAGCTGTATGACTTGGTTTGTCGCCGGTTGTTGATGGCGTGGCACGAAGACAGGCTCGAGGCGGTGACTACGGTGTTGACCGAGATTTCGTCGCGTGCAGCGCTGGAAGTGTCGCCCGCCGAGGCCGTCGACCTGTATGTCACTCGGGGCATATCGGTCGAGTCGCCGGGCTGGAGTGTGCTCGAGTGGAAGTCGCAGTCGAAGGTTGGTGTCGAAGGCCAACCCGTCGTCGCGGCTGGGTTGAAGGAGGGTGATGCGCCTGACGTGACTGCGGTCGTGATTCATGAGAAGCAGACGCAGCCGCCGAAGCCGTACACCGAGGCGACGTTGTTGACCGCGATGGAGACCGCGGGGAAGACATTGGATGATCGCGCGTTGTTCGAGGCGATGCGTGAAGCCGGGCTTGGAACGCCAGCGACGCGTGCAGCGATTTTGGAGACGCTGATCGCCCGCGAGTACATCGTGAGGGATGGAAAGAACTTGTTGTGTTCGGCTGCGGGGGAGGCGCTGGTCGATGCGGTGCATCCGCAGGTGAAGAGTGCGGCGATGACCGGCAGCTGGGAGCTACGGTTGAAGCGGATGGAACGCGGAGAGGAGCCGTTCGACGCGTTCATGCTCGGGATCGAGGACTACGTGCGGGAGGTAGTCGGTGCGGTCGTCGGGTTGGGTTCGCCGCCACCGGCTGCGCGATCGAGCTCGCAAACGCAGTCCGTGCTGCCGTCACGGCGTCGAGCGGCCCCGACGCAAACAGGCCACAACACGAAGGCATCTGCGCGCGAGCCGGCGCCCACTGCAGTCGTCACTCCGCCGCGTTCGAACGGCGCTCCTGCGCCTTCGGCCCAATCGGCAAGTCGCAACGCGACTGCGAGCCCGCTCCACGCCATCCTGAAGCAACGATTCCGCTTCGATGCCTTTCGGCCGCACCAACAAGCTATCTGTCAGGCTGTGACTGAAGGACGAGATGCCTTAGTCGTCATGCCGACTGGAGCGGGCAAATCGCTTTGTTATCAGCTGCCCGGCGTTGCGCGCGGCGGCACAACGCTCGTAGTGAGTCCGCTGATCGCGTTGATCGAAGATCAGTGCAGCAAGTTGCAGCGAAACGGATTGCGAGCAGAACGCATCCACTCCGGGCGCGATCGCGCGGCTTCGCGCGACGCATGTCACCGATATCTCGCCGGCGAGCTCGACTTCTTGTTCATCGCGCCAGAGCGCCTGCGCGTGTCCGGTTTTCCCGAGATGCTGGCCAAGCGCCCACCGACGTTGATCGCGATCGACGAAGCTCACTGTATTTCGCAGTGGGGCCACGACTTCAGGCCCGACTACCGCATGCTGCGCGACCGCCTCGCGATCTTGCGCCCGGCTCCGATCATCGCACTCACGGCAACCGCAACCCCGGCGGTCCAGCGAGACATCGCGGAGCAGCTTGGAGTACCCGAAGCGACGTCATTCATTTTAGGCTTTCGCCGAGAGAACCTCGCGATCGAGTTATTGCCGTGCGCGAAGTTACATCGCGTGCAGACGGTCTGCGAGTTGCTGGCGAAGCCGGGAGCACTACCTGCGATCGTGTACGCGCCGACGCGCCAAGCAACCGAGGATGTCACTGCTGCGTTGCGGTCGCGGATGAAGGTCGGCGCCTATCACGCGGGATTGGCGAGTGATGCGCGAGAGCATGTGCAGGGTAAGTTTCTCGAGGGCAAGCTCGACTGCATCGTCGCGACGATCGCATTCGGCATGGGTATCGACAAGGCCGATGTCCGCACGGTGGTCCACACTGCGTTGCCGAGCAGTTTGGAAGGCTACTATCAGGAGATAGGCCGAGCGGGCCGGGATGGTTTGCCGAGCAGAGCGGTGTTGCTCCACGGTCCGGCCGATCGCAGAACACACGAGTTCTTTCTCGAGCGAGACTATCCGCCGGAGAAAGAGCTAGCGGCGTTGCAAGCAAAGCTGAACAGCACGCCGATCGAGAGAGCGTCGCTCGCCGGACGCGCGCGTAAGAAAGCCGCGCGAGTCGACACGATCCTCGAGAAGTTGTGGATTCACGGTGGCGCGGCGATCGATGCTGAGGATCGCGTGACGCGTGGTGCAGCGGAGTGGCGAACTGCGTACGCGGAGCAGCGAAAACATCGGGTCGATCAGCTCGAACGTGTCGCGGAGTTCGTGAAGGAGAAGAAGCGTTGTCGAATGGCGGCGCTGGTGGCGCACTTCGGAGATCACTCGGATGCAGCGACAGCGTGTGGTTGCTGCGATGTTTGTGCGCCGAGTAAAACGGTGGCGGTGGTGTCGCACGAAGCGGCGCCGAAGACCCGAAGAACCCGGAGGCGTAAGTCGCGAGTTGCGCGAAGGCCACGTGCGAACCGTGTGCAACTGACGGGGGCGCCGGCGGCGCTAGTCGAGGCGATCCGAGGTTGGCGCCTAACAATCGCAAAAAGACTCCGTGTCCCTGCGTTTCGGGTGTTGACGGATCGGCAGCTGTTGGCGTTGACCGTGGCGATGCCGAGTACGCAGGCGGAACTATTGGCGGTTCCGGGAATGAGAGAGAAAGCGGTCCAGCAGTTCGGCGAAGCAATTTTGCGTCTGCTAAAAGTAGGTCGAAGCGCACCGTGACCTCAGACCCCCCATCGCACGAGCCGGCGCCTGACGCGCCCGCCGTAGAACCGCCTCCTGCAAACAGCTTGCAGCGTTGGGCGTACGACTACATCAACAGCACCGAGCTCGCTCACAAAGTTGCTCCCGGTCCTGCACCCGCACTCGTTCTCGAGACTCACGCACCGATCCGCCTTCCCCACCCGGGACGACCACTCGAGCTGCGCGTCTCCGCCCAGAAAATCAAAGCGCCACGCGGCGGCGCCCTGCGCGATCCTAAAAAACGCGCCACGCTCCTTCACACGTTCTGGCACCACGAACTTCAAGCCGCCGAACTGATGTGCTGGGCTGTTCTCGCATTTCCTGACACGCCACTTGCGTTCAAACGTGGCCTCATCGGCATCTGCCACGACGAAATTCGGCACATGCAGCTCTACGCTGCAGCCGTTCGGCGCCTCGGCTTCGAAATCGGCGAGTTCCCCGTCCGCGACTGGTTCTGGCTTCGCGCACCCGCCTCGACCTCGCCCGCCGCATTCCTCGCAGTCATGGGGCTTGGATTCGAAGCCGGCAATCTCGACCATACACAACGCTTCGCACAACAGTTTCGCGTTCTCGGCGACGAACACGCCGCAAACCTCCAAGAGCTCGTCGCACGCGAAGAGGTTCCACACGTCGCGTTCGCCGCGCACTGGTTTCGTCGCTTCGAAGGCGAGCTCTCGTTTTCACGCTGGTGCCAAGCTCTACCCGCACCACTCTCACCGATGGTGATGCGCGGAGATCCGATCGACCGCGAGGCGCGCACCAGCGCAGGCATGGACGAACAGTTTCTGGACGCCCTCGAGCAATGGCAACCAACGCCCCCCGCATCGCCTGGCTCCTGAATCTCGACGCGGACCGCGAGCTTCGAGATCCAATCCACTATCGTCCGGTCAAACTCACCGGCACACCGCACGATTTAGTCGCACAAATTGCGGACTTGGTCGGCGCGGAAGATCTCGTTCTCGACGAGCCCATACAGTCATCTGGCCTTCAGCCTGACGACTATACGGTTCTAACGTTCTGCCCCACACCGAGCGCACTCGCCCAAATCGTCAGGCTGGGTTTCACCGCTCCAGCTGCCCCTGCATTCGAGGTCCTACGGCGCGTCAACGAGCGCGCGTTTTGCGCCGAGCTCGGTCAATACCTACCCCGCTCGTACTTCGCACGCGACATGCAGTCGCTCGAACGTCATCTAGGCCAACCCTCCCCGACGGACCGCTACGTGATCAAGCGCGCGTTCTCGTTTGCGGGCCGCGAACAGAGACGAGTCGAGCACGGCGTGCTCGATGACTCGACGCGAGGCTTCTGTCGCAACAGCTTCGCACGCGGTGAAGGCGTGCAAGTCGAGCCCTGGGTGGAACGGCTCGGCGATTTCTCGCGCCACGGCTATCTGTCACCGACCGGAACCCTCGCGATCGGAGAAACCCGCGAACAACGCTGCGATCCATTCGGCCGCTTTCAGGGCGTCTCCACCGGCACGGCAGAGGTGACAGAGGACGAGGCCGAAATCCTGGCAGCCGAATTGAAGCTGACAGCGGCAGCTTTGACCGCGGCCGGCTACTTCGGCCCCTTCGGAATCGACGGGTTTCGGTATCGCCTGCCGGATGGCACGACGGGATTCAACCCACGCTGCGAGATCAACGCACGCTTCACGATGGGCTATCCACGCGCACTACTCTTGGATGCTTTGACTCATTCGTGATCGCGCGTAGTCAGGCGTAGCCCGCCGAGCGAGCGCGGCCGCTCGAGCGAATCAAAAATGGCTCGTGGTTACCCAGGCTTGCGCCGCTCGTCTGGGCGCAAACCGGCGTATGTGTGACGCATACGAAGCAGCCGAGCGACTTTCCATGCTCAGACCGACTGAGCGCGGTGCACACGTCGACCCGACAGTAACGTGACACACGGCGTCTTCTCTTCACGCGATCCTAGGACTAGATATTTCCCCGGTCCGGAGCGTCGCTACAAGCAAGATGTCGTTGTTCAAATATCCTGAGGATCGCTTGCCGGTCCAAATCGCGGTCGGCCTGACCGTCCTTGACTTCACGATGTACGCCACCGTTAGCAGCCCTTGGCTGCTGATAGCGTACTGGCTCTTGATGGTAATCCCCAAGGGCGTGCTGAGCGCCTGGAACCATCACCACCAGCATGTGGCTACGTTCCGCTCGACCACGCTCAATCGGCTACTCGAGCTCTGCTATGCGCTGCATACCGGAGTGACGACGAACACGTGGCTCCTTCATCACGTGCTCGGCCACCACCAGAACTTTCTCGATCAAGAGAAAGACGAGAGTCGGTGGAGGCGCAAAGACGGCCAGCTGATGGGCGTCCTCGAATACACGGTCACGGTTGCCGCAACGGCGTATCCGCGCGCGTTCCAGGTCGGAAAGCGCTATGCCGCGCACCAGCGTCAGTTCGTGATCTTCACCACGCTGACTGCGCTGCTCGTCGCAGGTCTCATCATCTATCGCCCGCTCGCCGGCGTGATGCTGTTCCTGCTGCCGATGATCTGCAGCATGCTCTACACAGCCTGGGTGACGTACGATCATCACTCGGGGCTCGATACGGACGACCACTTTCAGGCGTCGTACAACAACCTGAATCGAGTGTTCAACCGCCTCACGGGCAACCTCGGCTATCACACGGCCCATCATCACCGTCAGGGTGTGCACTGGTCGAAGCTGCCGGAGCTCCATGCGCGGATCGAAAATCGCATCCCGGCGCACCTGTATCGCAAGTCGACGTTCGACCGCGTGTTGCCGGATGTAGACAAGCCAAGCATTCGCGCAACGGCTTGGGCCGAGCGCACCAGCAACGCAACCGACTGACTAACGATCGGTGGCGACGAAGCTCGGCCGAGCGATGAGCGCGTCGAGAACGTGACTCACTCGTGCAGCACTAGGACGCCGCGACTACTCGATGCGTGAGAGCCGCTTCGTGTCACGTACACGACACCGATGATCGTGATCGCGGCCAGGGCTGCCGACGTTCCAACCGTTCCAAACCCGAAACCTCCCTGCGCAAGTGGTTTCGTCAGCGTATCGCCCAACGTCGCGCCGAACGGCCGCGTCTGAACGAACGCGATCCAGAACAGCAGCACTTTCGAGAGATTCGTGAAGTAGTTTGCAGCGAGGATCAGCGCGAGCGACCCCGCGAGAATCACCGCGATGACCGCAAAGCCGAGACCCGAATCATCGGCGAGATAGTCGCCTAACGCAGTTCCCAACGTATTCGAGGACACGATCGCGATCCAATACAGGACCTCGACCCGGAACGACGTGACGTGCGTCACCGACATCGAATACGACGTGAAGAAGCGCCAGTACGCAAGAATGGCTGCGAACAACAGGACGAGGATCAAGCTCCCTTGGAGGTAGCCAAAGCCGAGAGTGCGATCGATCCAATCGGACATCGTCGTTCCGGCGGTACTCGTGGTGAGAATGACGGTCCAGTAGAGCCACGGCTTGTGCTCCTTCACAGCGAGCTGGCCGATGACGCTCACGAGAAAAAAGGGCATCAAGATCAGGGTGCTGATGCCGTAACCAATCCCCAGCGTCATCGACAACAGGTCGCCTGCCGTCTCACCTAGAGTCGTGGCAGTGATCTTCAAGACCCAATAGATCGCGGTCAGCTCTGGAAGCTTGTTCGGGCACTCCTTCTCGTTCAGGGGCCTCAGCTGCGACCGGAGCATGAGGATCGGTAGTCCAAGTTCTACCGACCAACTCATTAAGATTTGATTAAGGCTGCCCGTCCGCGTAACTGGGCGGAGGCAGCAGCACGATTTAGGTGGCCAAAAGCGCGGCTGCTTCCGCTCGACTCTGCGGCAGCGCAGCGAACGCAAAACTAAAACGCGCTCCGCCATACGGCGACCGATCGACAATCAGCGTCGCACGATTGTGCTCGCAGAGCCGCCGCGCGATCGTGAGGCCGAGCCCCACACTCTCGGCGCTCGTGCGACCGGCCACGCCGCGCACGAACGGCTCGAAAATGCGCTGCTGCTCACTCGCCTCGATACCCGGGCCGTTGTCATCTACGTGAACGAGGATCTTGTCTCGGCCTTCGGCCTGCGACGAGATTCGCACCTCGCCGCGCGTCTGCGTGTACCGCACCGCATTGCCGAGCACGTTCACGAACGCACTGACGAGTGAGTCGCCGTCTCCGCGCACGACGCGGTTCAGATCGTCATCGATCGCGACTATCAGCCGAACGCCAGCCGTCTCAGCGCGAGCTGCGATCACGCCAACGCCGCGTTCGACCAGCGTGCGTAGCTCGATGCTGGCGTCCGACGGAGCGCTGCCGGCGCGGGCCATGTCGAGCAGCGCAGTCACGAGAACGGTCAGCCGGCGCGCCTCGTCCAAACAAATGCGCGCGGACGTCTCCCACTCCGGTCCGGTTCGAGGTCGCTGCAGCATCACTTCCAACTCTGTGCTGAGCACAGTCAGCGGCGTGCGAAGCTCGTGTGACGCATCGGCGGCAAATCGATCGAGCGCACTGAAGCCCGCTTCGAGGCGAGTCAGGAGGCCGTTGAGCGCGATCACGACGGCTCGCACTTCGTCGTGCGTCGTGGGCACGGGCAAGCGCTCGTCGAGCTCCCGCGTCGTGATGCGTGTCGCAGTCTGAATCACTCGGTCGAGTGGTAGGAGCGCGCGTCGGACCGCAAACGCCGAGCCTGCGACAGCTAAAAACAGGCCGATCGGCCCCGCGATCAGCATCGCCTTGCTCACCTCGGACTGCGCCTCGTGCAGGATCATTTCGGGCGTGTCGCGCTCCGCCTCGGGCTCCGCTTGCTCGAGGAGGATCACGACGAAGTACGCAACCGCAGCGAAGACTCCCAAGCTGACTGTCGTTGAAAACGCGATCCACAGCGCGAGCCTACGCACGAGCCCGCGTGCGGGGCGTTCGGGTTCAGTCATGTTTGGGCTCACTCGTGGCCGCCGCCGCCAGCTGCAAGCGATAGCCGCGTCCGCGCACCGTCTCGAGCTGAACGCTGGAGCCCTGCAGCTTGCGACGCAGATGTGCCACGTGGACGTCGACTACGTTCGTCTTCGGGTCGAAGTTGTAGCCGAAGACCGTGCTGAGGATCTCGCTGCGGGTTGCGACATGCCCGGCTTGCTGAACGAAGTACTGAAGCAGCGCGTGCTCGCGCGGCGACAGTGACACGCTGCGCTCGCCGATCAGCACACGAGGAGCATCTGCATCGACGCTCAGATCTCCGAACCGCACTGACGCTGAGCGCGGCAAGCCGGAGCGGCGCAGGAGGGCGCGCAACCGAGCGACGAGCTCGGCAAACACGAACGGCTTGATCAGGAAATCGTCTGCGCCTCGGTCGAGTGCGAGCACACGTTGATCCACTGCATCGCGGGCGCTCAGGACGAGAACCGGAGCCAGCACATTCGCTTCGCGCGCGGCCATGAGCACATCGAGGCCGTCGATATCGGGCAGACCGAGATCCAAGATCACGGCATCACAGGTATGTTTCAGCAGGCGGTCGAGCGCCTGTCGGCCCGTGTTCGCGACTTCGATCGGGATATCGAGCTCGCCGAAACCGCGGGTCAGCGACGCACACAGGCGCGCGTTGTCCTCGACGAGAAGAATAGCCATGTGCGGCCAGCCTACCACGGGCGCCGCGGCTGGTTGCCCCGTCGACCCCGACCGACGACCCCGGTTGCTCCTCGAGTCGGCGCGGCTATCTCTCAGGTATGCACGTGATTTTGGCAGCAAATGGTCACATCGGCTCAGTTGTCGCGCAGAACCTGATCGAGCGCGGTGAGCCGGTGACGGTCGTCTTACACTCCGACTCGAGTGCGGCCGATTGGAAGCGGCGTGGTGCGCGAGTTGCCATCGCGGACATTCACGATACACGAGCGCTCACGAAGATCTTTCGGGAGGGGCGACGGCTATACCTGCTCAACCCGCCTGCTCCACCGTCGACTGATACCGACCGCGAGGAACGCAAGACAATCGCCTCGATTTTGGCCGCACTCGATGAGTCCCCGATCGAGAGAGTCGTCGCGGAGTCCGCGTACGGCGCGCAACCCGGGGAACGAGTCGGTGATCTCGGTGTGCTGTTCGAGCTCGAACAGCAACTGAGCACCCGTCGGATCTCGAGCAGCATCATTCGAGGGGCGTACTACCTGAGCAACTGGGATGCCGCACTATCGGCCGTGCGAGAACAGGGCACACTCCAGACGTTCTACCCACCAGATTTCGTTCTGCCGATGGTCGCGCCCCGCGATATCGGAATAGTCGCTGCGCGGCTCATGACAGAACCGACCACGAGCAGCGGAATCACATACGTCGAAGGTCCTGCGCGATATTCGTCGCGCGATGTGGCGTCCGCATTCGCGAAGGCGTTGCGGCGTGAGGTTCAGGCTGTCGAAACGCCTTTCGAGCGCTGGGAATCCAGCCTCAGGTCGATGGGATTCTCGGAGCCTGCTGCGCGTTCGTTCGCGGCGATGAACAGCGCCACGCTGCAGGCAAAGTTTCCCGACGTAACCGAGGTGACGCGCGGTTCCACTACGCTGCAGATGTATATCGACGAGCTAGTCGCGTCAGTCGCGTCAGTCCCACGTGGTTGACCGTTGGCTTCAAAGTGCCACGCTGTGCCGCGGAGGTCGATCGTGATCCAGATTCGTCCAAGCCAGGAACGCGGGCATGCCGATCACGGCTGGCTCGACTCACATCACACATTCTCGTTCGCCGACTACCACGACCCGAAGCACATGGGGTTTCGGTCGCTACGCGTGATCAATGAAGACCGGGTGGCGCCCGGGCGCGGTTTCGGAACCCACTCGCATCGCGACATGGAGATCATTTCGTACGTACTCGAAGGGTCGCTTCAACACAGCGATTCGATCGGCACGGGTTCGAGGATCGCACCGGACGACGTACAGCGCATGAGTGCAGGCAGCGGCGTCAGTCACAGCGAGTTCAACGGATCGGCGAGCGAGCCAGTTCACTTCCTGCAAATTTGGTTGGTTCCAGCCCAACGTGGCATCGCACCAAGTTACGAACAGAAGCAGTTTAGTCGGGAGGACAAGCGAGGACGCTTGCGTATAGTCGCGTCACCGGATGCGCGCGATGGAAGCGTCGAGATCCATACCGACGCTGTCGTCTACGCCGGAGTGTTTGGCCCTGAAGAGCACGCCCAACTCGATCTGAAGCCCGAACGCCACGCCTGGATTCAAGTCGCGCGCGGCAAAGTGCGCGTGAACGATCGCGAGCTCTCAGCCGGCGACGGTGCGGCGATTTCGCAAGAGAGTCAGGTGCGGATCGAGGGGATCGAAGACGCCGAAGTGTTGGTATTCGATCTGGCGTGAAATCCGGGCCGCGTGGTCCGCTTGGCCCACGTGGCCAGCGTGAGTCGGTGCACCCCGCTCCGATTCTCCTCACATTCCATTCGTTCGTAGACCTAACGGCCTCAGACGTCGCGATTCCTGCAAGGCAGTTGCCAGCAGTAGGGCACAGAGCTACACCGACGTGACGTGACATCCAGCCGAGGAGTCGCAGTGGGAACGCGTCGTGCACTCGTGGTGAGCTGGGTCGTGTCCGCCGCCGCGAGCTGCTGGCTGGCGCAGCCCGCAGCCGCGTGCAGCTTTGCGCCACCGCCGCAGTTCGAGATCGATCCCAGCTTGTCGGGAGTCGATACCACGCCGCCCACGGGCTTTGGCGGACTCCAGGCGTCGACCCGACAGATCTCGGGAACGCATTGTGAGGGGTCGAGCTGTACCTCGAACAGCTGTGGCGATTTCGGCCGAATCGAGCTGACGTTCAACGCACCCGTCGACGACCACACGAACACCTCCGAGCTCGGCTATCGCGTGGTTTGGCTCCGCGGGCGCATGCCGAGCACGATGCGAAACTTCATCGATCGTGTGCAGGTGCTGCGGGGCGATTCCCGGCTAGACCTCGAGCTTGGGTTTTCGGGTGTCACCGAGCTCGATGGCGAGTTCGCACTCGTGGCAGTCGATCGCGCGGGCAATGAGAGCGAACCGAGCGAACCGATCAGAGTGCAATGGAATGGCTGCACGAGTTTCTGGGACTCACCCAACACGTGCGAGAGCGACTTTCTCGACTGCAGCGTCGGCACCGGTCCGGGACGACGCCAGACAACTACGGGTGCACTGCCGCTGACAGCGGCTGGGCTAGTACTGTTGCTGCGCCGGCGTAAGCGCGTCGGTTCGCAGTCGCCGCACTGACCCCTAACACCTCAACCGAGAACGAGATCGACCAGCTCTTGCCAGGGCTCGCCGCCGGAGGGCGAACCGCCGTGCGAGACCCAGGCGAACTCGCCGATCAACGCCAAGTACAACACGCGCGCGCGCAACTTCGCGTGGGCGACCGATAGGCCGTGCTCGATCAGCAGTCCTTCGACGTACGCCTCGCGCGTCGAATCGACTGCTTGCAACACGGTCCTCGCCGACTTCTCGCGCGCAGCCCAAGCACGAATCGCATGCTCGATGCGCGCCGCGCGTTTGATCTGGCTAGTCGACTGGATGAGCGTGCGGAGGCGCTCCGCCGGAGTCCCACCGATCGCATCGATCCGCGCCATCACCGCTTGCGTCGAGACAGCCTGCCAGCGTTCCAGCATCGCAGCGAGCAGCGCGTCTCGATCGCGAAAGTGCCAATAGAAGCTGCCTTTCGTCACGCCCAACGCAGTCGCGAGGCGCTCCACCTTGACCGCATCCACGCCTTGCTGGGCCAGGAGCTTTAGCCCCTCGTCCACCCAGTCTTCCAGTGATTTCGTCGGCCGCCCTGCTCGTTCCATACGGTACCGTATTGACAGCAGCTTGCCATCCGCTAGGCTCCATACGCAACCGTATGGAGGACCAATGTTCGGCGAACTCGGCACCGGATCACTCATCGCGGGCATCAGCTTGCTCACGCTCGCGCTCTTTCACTCATGGCTCGGCGAGCGACACCTGATCGGGCCCTTGCTTGCGAGCCCTAGTCTTCCAGCGTTCGCGCTCGGCAACACGTTTGCCAAGAGCGTTCTGCGGCTCGCCTGGCACCTGACCAGCCTGGCGTGGCTCGCGTTCGCGTACTTGATGTTCGCCGGGCAAGTCGCGCCCCTGCCAGTCGCTGTGTTTCTCGCAGCATCCGGCACCCTCACCTATGCCGCTACCCGTGGCCGGCACTTCGCCTGGGCAGTCTTCATGCTCGGAGCTCTCGGAGCCGCTTCCGCGAGCGGCGTCAGCGACCAATGGCATACCTGCGTCGCAGCGGTGGGCGGCGCCGTGCTTGCCGCCATCGGCGGCATCCACGTCGGTTGGGCATTCGGCCTGCGGTGGGGCTTCATCGCAGCACTTCCGGAGAAGGCTGGCCGCCCACTCTTCACGCCTTCCCCTGCCGCGTCCCTCTTGGTTGCGGGCGCTCTATTCACCGCGGCCTGGCTGACGCTTGCGCTGGGAGGCCTAGTTCCGGCCCCGGTGCCCCGCGCTTGGTTGTGGCCTGCCGGCATCGCCGCAGCGGTCGTGTTCGGCGCACGCGCGATCGGCGATTTGCGCTACGTGGGCCTGTTCAAGCGCGTGCGAGGTTCGACCTTCGCCCGTCAGGACGACG
>Ga0193753_10000940_pt1 | contig 26336 bp, 24 predicted proteins | sample H1c2metaG_FD_144925 | JGI IMG/M metagenome (GOLD analysis project Ga0193753, IMG submission 144925) | Soil microbial communities from a riparian zone of the East river system, Colorado, United States - H1c2 | ecosystem: Environmental > Terrestrial > Soil > Riparian zone | place: USA: East... | reverse complement strand
CGACAAAACGCATCCGCTCGTCCATCTTGTAACACTCCTTCCAGGGCATTTTGCGTCTCCCGCAAAAGCCAAAAAGTGTTACCTATGTGCTCGGAAAAAGTGTTACCTATGTGTCCGGTAGGACCTTGTATACCGAAAAGCAATCGATGGACCGATGACGGCCCGATCTGTCGGAATGTGTGGGTCGGGCGCGACGTCGCCAATGAGGTTTGGAGCGAACAAATTTGTGCCGTCCAAGGCTTCCAAGGCTCAGCCGGTCGCATTGCGCGTCGAATTGCTGGACATCGATCCTCTGGTCTGGCGGCGAATCATCGTGGCCAATCACTGGACGCTCGCGAGTCTGCATCACTATCTTCAATGGGTGAGGGTTGGTCGGATACGCACGCGCATGAATTCCACGCGGGAAACCAGGTGTCGCGCCGGAATGGTGGATCGAGGAAATTGGCTTTGATAGCGACACGGCAAACTATCGGAACGAGCGCCGCATCTCCGTCGGGGCACTCGTCGCTGAATTAGGTCGCGCTGGCGAATTCGAATACCACTATGACATGGGCGACGGCTGGCGCCACCGAATCGTCGTGGAGACCGTGCCAGTCGCTTGGCGCGAATTCGAGTTACCGCTCCCAGTTTGCACAGCTGGCGAACATGCCTGCCCACCAGAAGATGTCGGCGGCGGGTGAATTAGCAACGGCCCGTGACTTCGACCTCGCATAGGGTAGGGGGCTATGCTACTGTTGCACCTGTGAGTCACACCATTCAGGACCAAAAGAAGCTGCTAGCTCGCGTACGGCGTATTCGCGGTCAGGTGGAGGGGATTGAACGGGCACTCGAATCCAAAGCAGGATGTGAGCAGGTTATGCATTTGATCGCCGGTGCTCGCGGCGCAATGGCCGGTCTCATGGCGGAGATCGTGGAGGACCATGTGCGTTCACACCTGGTCGATGCCCACAAGCATCCAGGCGCCCTAAATGTCGATGCAGCCGATAGTTTGCTGGACGTTGTTCGGACCTATCTAAAATGAGCGCACCCGTGGCGGCCGGTCCCGCGCCAACTGAGGTGCCGACTCACCAGCATAACTTTCTCGGCGAAGCGCACGCGCATAGCGAGCGAAAGATGTGGATGGTGATATGGCTGTGTGGCGCAATGATGTGTGCCGAGATCGCCGGCGGACTTCTGTTCGGATCGATCGCGCTGGTTGCGGACGGTCTGCACATGAGTACTCATGCCGGGGCGCTACTGCTCGCGGCACTCGCGTACACCTACGCGCGAAAGCACTCCGCGAATAAGAACTTCACCTTTGGCACCGGCAAATTCGGCGATCTCGCCGGTTTCACCAGCGCCATTGTGCTTGCCGTGATCGCTATATTGATCGGCTATGAATCAGTGGCCCGCATTTTGGCTCCAATCCAAATTCATTTCGCCGAAGCGATCCCGATTGCCTGCGTCGGTTTGGCGGTCAATATCGCAAGTGCATGGCTATTGAGCAGCGGAGGTAATCATCACGGACATGGTCATGGTAGCCGCGGTGAACATGGCGAGCACGACGAAGCGCACGTGATCGCAACGCCCGCCGGCGATCTGATCCTCGAGGTGTTCGAGGATGGCCTGCCCCCGCGGTTCCGTTTGCGCGTGGCGGCCGGCCCAGCACCCGCCGCCGAAACCACGCTGATCACCACAACGCGCTCGGATGGCGCTCGGCAGGAATTTGCCATGATCGCTCGCGGAGAATTTCTGGAGTCGATCGCGGAGATTCCAGAACCGCACGCTTTCAGCGCACAGATCCGGATTGGCGCCGAGACGTACACGGCGGACTTCGAGGAACACAACCACGCACACGGCGCGGCCGGGCGGGACAACAATATGCGAGCTGCGATCATCCACGTGCTCGCGGATGCGGCGGTGTCGGTTCTGGTCATCGTCGGATTGCTACTCGCCCGTGCATTCGGGTGGCTCTGGATGGACCCCTTGGCGGGTATCGTTGGGGCTTGTGTGATCGCAAGCTGGTCTTATGGGCTCATTCGCGACACCGGCGCCATCCTGCTCGATAGAATTCCGGACAGCCGTTTGGCTAATGATGTGCGCAAGTTGATTGAGAGCGACGGCAGCACACTGGCTGACCTACACCTTTGGCGTCTAGGGCCCGGCCACCTGGGTGCCATCGTGTCGGTTTGCCCGAAGGAAGGGCGCACCGCGGACTATTACCGAGCGAAATTGGCGCGTTACGGCTCGTTGTCGCACGTCACTATCGAGATTCAGCGGTAGCTACTGCGGCTTTGACTCCGATGGTTCGAATATCAGGATGCGTGCCACAGGTCGGCCGTCCTCTTCCTGCTCCGGCGCGTAGACACGATGCGTGGCAGTATCTACCGTGAGACTGTGCACGAGCCGCTGGGTGGGAAAGTCCTCCAACTTGCGAAAGTGTGTCGGATCGTCCTCCTTGACAACTGAAATGAATCCACTCGAGCTCGCTGCGTAAGCGCGGCCTAAGCCGGGGTCGAACTTCACCACGTCCGCGCCCTGCGGAATCGAAAAATGAGCAATCGCTTGGTGAGTGTCCAGTCCGTAAACAGTGAGCGTGCGATTTGCACCACACAACAGGAACGCTCGGTGATGCGGCGAATCGATCGCCATCCCGTGATTGTACTGGCAACCCGCAACCGGATAGATGCCAACCACCGTGTCGGTCGCCGGATCAATCTCCGCGATCTCGTTCGTGCTGCGCAGGTTTACGTAAATTTTCTTCGCGACGCCGTCATACTGAGGCATTCCCGTTTCGCTCTTGAACTGAAGAGTCTTGACGATCACATCTGCGTCCACGTCGACGATCGCCAGTGCCTTGCCGTTCGTATCCGAGACATACACCTTACGGTAGTCGATCGCGTAGGCGCTGCCGTTCGGTTTCTCGGCGGTTGGCAGACGCTTGATGACCTCCATGCGCCGCAGATCAACGACTCCTATTTTCTCCTCGCCCCAATCGGATGTGAACACTTTGTGAAGGCCGGGCACGTACTCAAGTCCCGTGATGCCGGGTACGCCGTGGATAGCGCGCACCAAAGTATTCGTCCTCACATCGATGACGTACAGGATGCCTGCACCTAAATGTGCCGAGAGCAGGTAGTGATCCTCATCGTCTATCGTCAAGTAATCAAAGCGCTGCCCCTTGGGTCCTGGAAGATCGATCACTCCAATGGGCTTTAAACTTTGACTCGAGCTCTCACGAGCCACGATGAGGCTCAAGCCTAAGAGCATTGGGGCTACGGCCTTCATCACGACTTAAATCTCCAAGAGTTGACAGGAATGCTCATGGCCCGGGTTTGAAAATCCAAATGGCTGCAGGCTCCTGGCCGCTGGCGCGCACCGCCAAAAAGTACCGATCTAGTTCTGGTACGAACAGTGCGGTTCGCGCGCCGCTGACTGTCGCGAGCTTCGCTTCCTTGGCGTAGTGATTGCCTTGATCTGCGATAACTTCGATGAAACCTTCACCACAGCTCACATAGATCTTAGACCGCTTCGAATCGAAAAACACATCGTCTGAGTCACCGCAGGTGTCTATCGAATAGAGCTTCTTGCCACTGCCCATGTCGAAGGCAGCCAAGGTTGCCGGATGGCGAAATACCACATGAACCCGACTCCCGGCCGCATCGAGAGTCATAGGATAGTTGGCGCGCAATTCTTGAGTACTCCAAGGACCCGCCTGCTCGCTTTGGCCAAAGTTCACAGCCGCGATCTCGTGGGCATCGGGAACGTTGACAAATCCTTGACTGCCGTCCGCCGTGATCTGAAAGCTCTCGGGATGCCCTTTGAGTTTGATCTCGCCAATCTTCTCGCGGCTCACAGGATCGATGACGGCAAGAGCGCCCTTGCCATAACCGACGATGACTCTATGAGATTTCGGATCGATGCGTACATTGTCCGCGTCATCTCCCAGCTCAAGCCGACCCAAGGGAGACAAATCAGAGCCTTGGAAAAGCTGTACCGCTCCATCGCCGGCATTGGCGACATACAAGGTATCGGTGGTAGGCTCGTAGCCGATCCCCTGAGGCTCGTGCAGTCCGCTTAAAGTTCGCAGCACTGCGTGGTGGGCAAGATCCACGACGCCCACCGTGTCATTGCCGAGTTCCGCAACGAACAAGCGCTGGCGCGCTACATCGACAGCCAAGTGATCGATTCGGCCCTTCACCTGCCCGAGTGGAACCTTGGCCTCTAGCACCAGCGACGATTGAGCGCCCGATGCGCAGGTGACCCAGATCACCCCAGCCGCGAGAGTGGCGATTGCGCGGAGAACCCTCACTCTAAAGACTTAGACACGGACTTGAACTCCGCGCCCTTGACTAGGGTCACCACCGCGACCGCATGATTGACCTTTGATTTTGGCTCGACGCTCACCGCCCGAAATCCGGGAGTCTGCTTTTCTGCTTTATCCACTGCGTCCTTAAGGGTCGTCGTCGCTTTGGCCATCGCGGCGACCTGTTTCCTGCCCGCGGCAACATCCTCGGCTTCGCTCAAGGACTCCGCTTTGGCGATCTTCCCGGTCGTGTAGTCGACGATGACTTCTTGAAGCGCTGTGCCTTTGGCGGTGTACACAGAGAGTTGAAATTTTCCCTCGTCTATCTCGAATTTTGCCGAAATCGCTTGGCCCTGCGCTTCGCTGGCGGCTAATCCCTGCTGCAGGCTAATTTTTGCCGAGCCGATTTGTCTCGCAACCGCGGCCTTATCAGACGCTTCGTCCGCGAGTGCCGCTGAAGCGCTGACGGCACCTATGATCGCAACTAGGGCAAAAATCGTATTCCTGTTCATGATTCATACCTCGTTAAAAAAGAGCGAAATTGTTATCCATGTACCGTGACGCATTTCGGGCGCGCAACGCATAGGCTTGCAATCCCTAGGCCGCGCCATAAGCATTACCCAAGCCATCCGGCGAAATGCATAACTATTCCTGCCACCGAAGAGCCGAGCAGAGTGGCAATCATCCCGACCTTGAAACGAAACAAGGCGATGACAGCCGCGATCGATAGCGCGAGCGCGGGAAGGTTGATCGTATTGAGCTCGGGGATCTGCAAGCTCATGCCGAGGACATGCCGCAGCTGAACCTCACCGAAGAGCGTATGGAGCGCAAACCAAATTGCAAGGTTCGCGATGACGCCGACGACTGCTGCGGTGATGGCGGCGAGCGCCGCGCTCAACGCTTTGTTGTTGCGCAGGGATTCGATGTAGGGCGCGCCCATGAAGATCCACAAGAAGGATGGCACGAAGGTTGACCACTGAGCCATCACACCACCTAGCGTGCCTGCGACGGCAGGAGACAGCGAACCCGGTTGTCGAAATGCCGCCATGAACCCGACGAACTGCACGACGCTGATGAGGGGGCCCGGTGTTGTTTCGGCAAACCCTAAACCGACCAACATCTCTTCGGGCTTTAGCCAGTGGTAATACTCCACAGCTTGTTGTGCCATGTACGCAAGCACCGCGTAGGCTCCACCAAAAGTCACGACCGCCATTCGGCTGTTAAAGGCGGCGATGGCCGTGAACACATTGGTGGGCCCTACGGTCGCCAAGAGCGCCGCCAAGGGCGCGAGCCAAATGGAAACACCGATGAAGGCGACGCGGATGAAACGCGGCAGCGAAGGGCGGATGTGACTGGGGATTTCTTTTGCGAAGGCCGCGTCGATCGATGCGGGCGCGTCGGCTGCCTTACCGGATTTGCTTAGATGCGCCGAAAGTTCAAAGTCTTTAAAGCCTAGAGCGCGACCAAAGAAGCCGATGAGGGCGGCTGCGGCGATGATGAGGGGAAAGGGGACGCTGAAGAGAAAGATGCCGATGAACGCCAGGATCGCGATCGTAAGCATCGAACGTCCGCGTATCGCTCGCTTGCCCACCCGCAAGACGGCTTCCAGTACCACGGCCAGCACCGCCGCCTTCAAACCGAAAAATAACCCCTGCACGCTGCCGACGTTCCCGAAAGTCGCGTAGATCCAGCTCAACAGGCCGAGGGAAACTAGTCCCGGCAGCACGAAGAGCGTCCCTGCCACAAGTCCGCCACGGGTGCGGTGAAGGAGCCACCCGATATAGATTGCGAGTTGATGCGCTTCCGGACCCGGGAGCAACATACAGTAGTTGAGTGCGTGCAGAAATCGGGTCTCTCCAATCCAGCGCTTCTCTTCAACCAAAATGCGGTGCATGACCGCGATCTGTCCCGCGGGACCTCCAAAGCTTAGGAGGGCGACGCGAGCCCATACTCGCGTCGCGTCGGCGAATGACACCCCGTGACTTTCTTCGATGGCAGGAGACGTTCCGCCGAAGACTCTTTCCGCCACGATGCTCCTCGCGCCTTTCAGGATCCGTGTTTTACGTTCGCCAAGTCGAGCGCGGCTTTGAGGCCGCGGGTAAGCTTGGCGACATCGTCATTGGCCCAAAAATGCATGAAGAAAAGGTGTGGCGAGTCATCGATCATGTGACTGTGCAGCGCGGTCACCTCGATACCGTTATTGCGCATCGCCTTGAGCACCGGATTGACTTCCTTGCCCAACAGCACGAAATCACCCGTGATGGCGGCTTTGCCGCTGCCCGTGGGCTGAAAGTTGATCGCGATCGCCGTGCCCATCGAGGGCGGGACTGGCATCCCGGCCTCGGTGATGGACTCCGCGCGCGGGATATTGAACTGATACACGCCGCCGTTGATTGTGCCTTTGGCATTGAGCGCCGCATCGATCGCGGCCGTATCCAAATCGATCGTCGGAGGTGTGGAGGCGGGGGCTGCGGCGGTGAAAGGCGTTTGACTCAAGGCCAATCCGGCGTGCAGCGTCTGGGCGAGTTTTACCGGATCCCCGTGACCACCGACGTGCATGTAAAAGACGGCCGGTGACGTGCGTAGTAGATGGTTGTGGACTGCCGTGATTTCAATGCCGTCGTCAATGAGTCGTTTCATGACTGGACTGATCTCCGTATCGGTTAACACGAGATCTCCCATGAACATCGCGCCGCTGCCCTCAGGGATGAAGGCGATCCACGAACCAAGCGCAAGGGTGGGCTTGATGGCGACTCCGTCGACCGTGATTCTAAGATCCGATCGCGGCAGGCCGTATTTGTGCACACCGCCAGGCTGATTGGTGCCGGGTTTGCCCAGGGCCTGATCGACCTTGCCCCAGTCGATGTCGGCGGCGCCGGCCGAAATGCTGATTACCATTCCGGCAATCCCAGCGATGAGTGATGTGAGGCGATGCATAAATAGTCTCCTTGAATAACAAAATCGATTAAGAGGCGAGTGAAAACCCACCCGGGGGCCAGCGGTGGGTTTCGTGTTGGAGTGACTTGCACCACGCGTACAGCGCGTCGTACATCACGAGACCCTGGCGCAGCATCTCGTGATCGTCAGGAAAGGTGGCGGAGAGACCGAGGGAAATCGCATAGAGACCCGCCGACTGCGGCGCCAAATCGAGTCGCGAGGTGTCGGCACCGCGCACGATGACGGCAAGCCTTGATACGCCTGAATCATCGATCTGGTACTTCTTGATAAACGCATCGAAACTGCAAAACTCGCCGACGTGGGTCAGTTCGACATCAGGTATATCGTAAGGGACTGCTCCAATTTCTTGTGCCACCGGCATGACGCGGTCGGGCGGGGCATAGTAGAACTCGGATTGCGCGTCAATAAACCGCAAAATCAGCCATGGGCATGCGATGCGATCGATCTTGGGGTGCTCACGCGTGATCCATTTCATGTTGAACTCCTGTCTGCCATCGCTTAGTGGGCTCGCTCAAAGGAGTGATACAAGTCATCGAAGAGATTCGTGGCGCGCTCGATGCGGCCATCGTCCGATGGCTGGCTTGAGACAATGCCCGCTAAGAGTTGCTGAACGCCGGCGGTTTCCTTGCGTCCAAACTTCTGATCCTTAAGATCCAAATCGTGGATGATTTCGGCGATTGCGGCTAACGCCGCATCTTTCAGTTCGAGTCGGTAGAGGAGCACTTCGAAGGTGCATTGATCCCCTTCGTGCGTAAATTCTGCCTGGTACATATCGAAGCGGATTTCCTTATCCTCCGGCCGATAATTGCGATCGGCGACCCACTTGAACTTAGCCTCAGGATCGACCCAACGGCGGATGAGCCAGGCACTTGCCATGCGATCGACATGCACATTGGCTCGCGTGACCCAGGTCCGACCTTTGAGTGAGGTTAGTTTTTCGGTTTGCATGGCGGGTTCTACTCCCAACGCATCAACGCTGATGTCTCGCGGTTCAAGTTCGCGCAGCAGTGCGCGGACTTGCTCACGGCCATTGGCCTGGAAAAAGTCGATCGCCTCGATGGCGCTGATGCGGCCGGCGAATTTGGCATGTTGAGCAGCTGTCTCCTCGGCGCTCGGCGGATCGCGTTTGCGCTCGAATCGGGCAGTGAATGCGCGGATCTCCTCGGCAATAGCGCGGTATTGTTCCTCCCGCGCAGCGTCGAAAATTGCGATAATTTCCTCGTCCGTAAACCCCTGTACGGCGCGGGCATCTAGAATCAAGCCCTCGCCACCGGCGTCTCGGACCTCGCGTAAGGTCCACTCGAAGTCCTCCAAGGCCTCTTCCGTCGCCGGCATCAAGTACAGGGCGTTCTTGAATGAGGCAGCTCCCACGGCCTGCAAGCGCCGCCAAATCTTGACCCGCGCGTAGGCAGGCTGAGCGGGCAGCTGAAAAGCCAATACCCACCATCGGCGACCGTCCTTGGGATCGGAAGAGCTCATCGCGGGAATATATCACCGCCCAATTACAAAATGATACACTTGTATCAATTACAATTGGAGGCCGCTATGACGCGACGCGACGTGGGCCGACTGATGACAGGTGCATTCGCCGCGGCTGCGACAACTTCAGGTGCGATCGGGTCGCCTGTGGTTAAGGGCGTCGCAGAGCGCTGGCGTCAAGATTTCCCGGCGCTTCGGCCCTCCGAGGGAAAAAATCGGTACGTGTACCTCGACAGCGCCGCGACCGCCCAGCGGCCGACTCAAGTAATTAATGCACTGCGGGAATTTTATGAGCGAGATAACGCCAATCCGGGAAAGACTCAACACACAATGGCGCGACGGGCTTTCGAGCAATACCAAAAGGCGCGCCAAACGCTCGCTCGTTTCATCAATGCCTCCAGTGCCGATGAAATTACGTGGGTGCGTGGAACCACTGAGGGAGTCAATCTAGTAGCGAGCGCCTGGGCACGCAGCGTGCTTCGCCCTGGTGATGAAATTCTCCTGACGATCGCCGAGCACGCGTCCAACCTGATGCCGTGGCGATTGGCGGCCGAGCAAACTGGCGCTCGGATCGAATTCATTGACGTTGACGATGCCGGCCGAATCTTACTCGAGGATCTGGATCGAAAGCTCTCTACGCGCACTCGCCTCGTGGCCTTCAGCCATGTCTCGAACGTGGCGGGATACGTGAATCCTGCAGGCGAGATCTGTGCGCGAGCGCGCCACGCGGGGGCCCGCACATTCGTGGACGCTGCCCAATCAGCACCGCATATTCCGCTAGACGTGCAGGCCATCGGCTGCGACTTTCTCGCCTTTTCAAGTCACAAGATTGCGGGTCCCATGGGCGCTGGCGTTCTGTGGGCATCCACGGAACTCCTCGACTCGATGGCACCGTACCAATCCGGATCCAACATGGCCCACGCAGTCGACCTCGACGGACAGCAGTTTGAAAAAGGCGCCTACAAATTCGGCGCGGGTACGCCGAATGCCGCCGATGCAATTGGCATGGCGGCAGCAGCCGATTATTTAGACTCAATCGGCCGGGACGCTGTTCAGATTCACGAAGAGCACATCACTGCCTATGCGCTCGAGCGACTGGAAAGTGTTCCAATCCTTCGCATTTTCGGGCCACACCGATCTAAGGATCGCATACCGGTATTTGCCTTTGAAGTTAAGGGCATGGCGGCCGAAGACATCATGCACAGCTTAGACGCAAGGGGGGTCGCGATTCGTGCGGGCGATTTGTCGGCTCTGCCACTCCTGAAGCATTTTGGAGTTAGCGAGGCGGCTCGTGCGTCGTGCTTTCTCTACACAACGCCGTCTGACATTGATGCGCTCGTCGAAGCTTTGCAACAATCGATCGCAAGAAGGTGACGGTAAGGCCATAAGTCAATCCTTGTGGAGGCCAAGCAGTCTGGGAAGACTCCACTGATACACACAACTGGAGATATACACGAACCGCTGGAACATGAACATCCGCACTTTCCGGATGCACACCATCGTCACCAACACCAGTGATCGATGTCGAATTCAGCAGTTAAGGTCAGGCCCGTTGTGCGGACTTACCTCCTTGGCGCCGTCGCAATCCCCCGGGCGCGCCAAAATTAGTGCCTTATCGGGACCACGGTCACGCTAAGGGGAACAGCCTGCGGACTTCCGACTGCGTTGTTCGGAATGTTAAGAGTCGCGGATAGCGGTCCTAGATTCAGAGCGAGTAGCACAACGTAGATCGCGCAGGTGTTTCCAGGGGCAAGTGAGCGACCGCACGCGCTGAGCGCCAAGAAGTCGCCACGGCCAGTTCCGGCGCCGGGAGTTACCGATACCTGCGAGATCAACACCGGTACCTTGCCGGTGTTCGCCAGCGTCACTTTCTTGGATAACACACTGAACCGCGTGACCGTGCCGAACGAAACGCTGGACGGAGTCACGCTCAAAAGCTGGGTCGCGGGGTTAACTCGAATTGTGCAATTTCCGGTCACCGTCCCGGTAGCAAGTCCGGACGAATCGACGACCTGCGCCGTAAAGGCGAACGTACCCGGCGTGGTTGGCTTACCCGTGACCGCACCGGTGCTCGTATTCAGGCTAAGGCCGGCGGGCAGGCTCCCCGTGTTCGAAAACTTGTAGGGCGAAACGCCGCCCGCGGCAGTCATCGCCGAGTTGTACACGACTCCCACTTGAGCGGTCTCTGCAGGGCAAGCCAATGTGAGCGGGGCGACAGCGCCGACTAGTTTGCCGCCGCGGAAACTGTAGAAGTAATCGGTGGTTGCCGAAATCGGACCCGTAATATTCAGTGAATTTGCGCCGAGCAACAATCCCGCAATCCCGTTTGTGCCCGCTCCCGTGTTGTATTGATCGCCGTCGACTTGCCCATAGCGAATACGTACATCGAAATCGCCGGGGGTGGACGAAGCGTGAGAATAAATAATAAGTTGTGCGAATACTTGCGCGCCGCTGGCGTCGGTCAGGCCATACCACATGACTGAAAATGCCGGCACTTCATCGGCTTGATCGAAATTACCGTCCGAACCAGGGAGAGCTGATGCCGAACCGCGTTGGTACATCATCTGGCCAAAGTTCTGCCCATTCATTTCAAATACCGAGCCGACAAAAGCCACGGAATTTAAATCCGTAAAGAATGGGGCGATGACGGGCTGGCCGAGAGACGCGAGGCTCGAAAACGACGAGGTAGTGATCGGACCGGTAAAGGAAACGATTCCGTTTTCATTTGCATACAAACTGGTGACTGGGCCGTTGCCGAAGTCGATTGGAAAGCCCAGAGGAAGCGCGCCGGTGGAAGCATTGTTCAGCAGGGTTAGCGGACATGATTCCGGTCCGCTGGAACCGGCGGTGCACGCAGTGCCGTTACCGACAGTGTTAGTCCCAAAATCGTCGCCGTCGCTGCCTGGGCCGAAGATCGGACCGAAATCGACGCTGACATGGGATGCAATCGCGGGCGTACTCGCGAACGCCAAACATGCGATGGCCATTGTTGCAGCCAAGATGTGTGTGCGCATATTGATTCCCCAATACTTGTTTTGTATGAATTGATTTAGCGGCGTTAAGCGCATTCTATATCCGGCGCGCACAAAGCTACAAACGTATTGCCGCTTTAAAATTATGCAAGCACGACGTTATATTGCATATATCAGCTATTACCATGGGGACCGCGTCGCTGCTCGGTGGCTACACCGCGCCGTTGAAACTTACCGCGTTCCTCGCAAGATGCTTGCCAAGTTGGGCCTCGATAAACCTGCCCGCTTAAAGCCGGTTTTCCTCGACCGCGAGGAACTATCAAGTTCTTCTAATTTGGCCGAATCCCTCCGCAACGCATTGGATGCAAGTGACTTTTTGATCGTCGTGTGCTCGCCGACGGCAGCCGCCTCTCACTGGGTCAATGAAGAGATCAAAGTCTTCCGGGAACTCGGTAAGGCCGACAAGATCCTTTGCCTGATCGTCGCCGGCGAGCCGCAAGCCGAGCGGCGCGGTCTAGCGCCGGAACTCGAATGCTTCCCTCACGCCTTGTTCGATGCGGCGCCCGCAGGCCAGACAGGCGTGGAGGCCACAGCCGAGCCCTTAGCGGCTGATCTGCGCGCCGGCGGCGATTCGCGCCATAGCGCCAAGCTTAAAATTGTTGCGGCGCTACTCGGTGTCAGCTTCGATGAATTGCGCCACCGTGATCATGCGCGACAGCGGCGACGTCTCGCCGTGGTCGGAGTTGGAGCCACACTTGGGTGCATCATATTCGCCGGCTTGGCGGCTGCGGCGTGGATCGCGCGCGAGGAAGCCGTACGACAGCGTCAAATTGCGGTGCAAAAGTCACTGACCGCCCAGCGCACCTCTGATTTTTTGGTTTCTTTGTTTCAGGTTTCAAACCCCAGCGAGTCCCGCGGAAATTCGGTGACCGCGCGCTCCATCCTGGACCGAGGCGCGCAAGAGATCGAAGAATCGCTGCGCGATGAACTGGCGGTACGTGCCGAACTCTCGGCAACTCTGGGTGAGGTGTACACCGGACTAGGGCTGTACAAGCCAGCGCTGCACCTCCTCGAAACGGCACACTCCACGGTGGGCCAGGACGCCGCGGCGTTCGCACGTGAGACGGTATCATTGGCCTACTTGGAACAGCTGCGCGGCAACTCCGAACGAGCCGATGCTCTTTACGCGCAGGCGCAGCAACTGGCCGATTCACTCGAGCAGCCCGACCGCGCGCTGCAAACCAAAATATACATGGGCCGCGGCGAGGTCGCCGGTTATCTGGAACAATCCGCGAAAGCATCCGAATTCTTCAATCGTGCATTGGCGCTGCAGAAGGATCAGCCGTCGAACGAGCTGCAAGTACGCGTGCTCGAGCAGCTTGCGACCGCGGATTTGAATGCGAATGATCTGGTCGCGAGCGAAAAAATTTATGAGCAGGCACTGGAAGCGCGCATCAAGCTGTCGGGAGAGACCCATCCGATGGTTTCGGAGACACTCAACAATCTGGGCGCGGTAGCGTATCTGCGCGGTGAGCGTGCTCGCGCGGAATCATTTTATCAGCGAGCACTAAACATCGACCGGCGCGTGTTGGGTAAGGAACATCCGGATGTCGCCGTCGACATGAACAACCTTGCGCTATTGTACGTCGAGCGTCGTGAATTCGCGCTCGCCATCACCATGCTCGAGGAAGCCGTCAGAATCCAATTGACTCAGCAAGATGAAACGCAGCGCGACTTGATTTTTGCCTTCACGAACCTCGGTCTCGCGCGAATGGGATCGGGCGAATATGGTGCCGCCGAATCAGTGTTCGGGAAAGGACTGCAGGCGGCAGTCGCCAATAAAAATCGGATGCATGCGCCCATCCTCGTACATATGGCGGACCTTGAATGTCGCACCAATCGATATCAGGAGGGATTGGCACGAGTCGAAGTGGCCCGTCCCATAATGGCAGCACGCTATCCCGACGATCCATGGCGGATCGCTTTGCTCGACAATGTAAAGGCAGAGTGTTTGACGGGCCTGCAGCGTTTTGCTGAAGCGGATTCGCTTGTAGCAGCGAGTACGCCGGTGCTGCTGATAAAGCCGAGTCCCACGAGTTTGTACGGAAATGATGCCCTGCGACGTGCGATTCGGCTTTATCAGCTAACGGGCGATGCAGCGCGCGTCGCGAAATATCGTCGCATCGAAGCGATCTGAACGGGCTTCAGTTGTGCCCTAGCAAACCGGCGACGTACCCCCAGGCTTCCTTGATCAGGAATAGAGTGCCGATCGCGGAGGTCATCACGATCCAGACGAGGGGACCATAGATCCGAATGGCAGTCGGAAAGCTTAAGGGGCTCGGCTTGGTGTCGTCGTTGTAGGCGCCATCCAAGTCCCCAGAATGATCCGAAGCTCGTCTGCCACGCCGCTTTCTGCGATCAGGGATCGCAGCCGCATCTACTTTGCGTACTGGGAAGGGCTGCATACTCAACCTCGTGTTGATTCAAACAGTTACATCATGAGCGATGCGGATTTGCCAGCCTGTAGGAATGCGGCCCTGTCGAGCGTAGGGTGAGCGCTGACATTGGCTTAGTGGTTATCGCGTGTCGCCAATTGCCGACTCGCCGTCAGTCCGTTTCGGACTCTCGGAGCTGCTTAAGAAGCTCCCCATCGAGTTCAAGGTGGGCCTTCGCATTCCGCATTGCAAGCATGGCGCTTGGCGCAAGAGTCGCGGACTTCAAGTCGATCGCTCGACCCCAATTCGCAATCTCGCATTCGGTGCGTTCCAGCGCCGATGCCAGCGCCGCGATTCGCTCCGGACGCGACAGAATTTTCATGAAGCTGATCGCAGAATAGAGACGCGTTGGAAATGGATTCGGGGGGCCGGTCCAAGCGGCCTTCGCGAGGCGGCGCAGTTCGGCACGGCCAGTTCGAGTGATGCGATAGACCGACCGGCTTCGCGCGCCGGTCGCCTCCACCTGCTGAACCGCGACCATATCGTCGCGCTCCATCGCCGCAAGTGCGTGGTAGATGCTGCCCGGGAGCACCTCCGCCCAGGTGTCGGTTCGGCTGTCAGCGAGCGCCTTGCGAATCTGATAGCCGTGCATGGGTTCCCGCGCCAGCATACCCAGCACGAACAGGCGCGCATTCACCGACCTGGTCCTCCGGGACGACTGGGATCGATCCCCGGCGAGCACGTCGGGCGCGTTCGCCGAAATTCGAACCGGCACGGCTCACCGGTCGTGAGAAGCGTGGTGGGGCGACTGAATGAAAATCCGTGTGTCACCGGATCGATCGCTGCCGCCCAATCGAGGTCCTTTTCGCAGAATGTCGGGCCGAGTTCTGCGGCGCCATTGTCAATCAGGAAACGATGATAAAAGCACTTGGAGACGGTCATCCGGTAAGCATTATTGTCGTCTTGTACAACGAAGCGCTCAAACGTGCGACCGTAATACGCAGACTGTTTTTTCTTCGATACATTGATCGTAAACCGGAACGGATCGCGAACAAGCTTCGGAAGCAGCCGCATTGCCTTTCCGACTCCCTTCGCCCCGCTTGAAAGGAACGCCTCGCGAACGACGCTCAGAGCCACATCGCGGGTCGTCGGATGCGACCGCAGCACGTGGTAGGCCGCCGTGACTGCCGCGCACAGCCACAGGTGCGACTCCGAGGCCCGATCGACGATCCGGCCTCGGTTCTCCTCCACCAGCATTGTCCGTCGCGCAGACGCTTCGCGCACGAGAGCGGCCGCTACTGCTGCACCTCGACTTTTGAGCGCGATACGAAGCCGGCGTTGGAAGCTCCACAAGAACACCCAATCCAACAGATTTGGGCGCGGCGCGGCCGTCATGTTGACCGAAAGTGCATTCGCCATTGGCCGCTCCTTATAGTCAAATTTGACTATATGAAGCTTGGGCGCGCCAACCTCGATAGTCAAGAATGACTATAGGCGCCAATGATTGGAATCAAGGCTGCGCGAAGCTATGCCGGAACAGCGGCGCGGACACCAAGGCGGCAACATACAATCCAACGCCGAAAATCGTGTGATTCGCAAGGCTCCGCAGGCGAGCGACATTGGGTCTTGGTGTCTTGGAAGCCGCGATCCCGAGGCCCATGCCTGGCTGCAATAAGAACAATGGAAAGACGACTGTGAAGACGCCGACAACCAACGCCGGCACAACTGTAGGCTGACGCAGCCAATCAGGGCCCCAAATGGCGATGAGAATAGTCGCGAAGCTGACGCCAATTGCATAGTGAACGCTCCAGCCGAGAAGAAGCTCACCACGAACCGGCAACGAATCCGCAATCTTGCTGTGCACGAAACGTCCAGGCAAGTGACCGACCCATCGACCAACCATGGCCCAATTCGTAATGGGAATCTGGAAGACGCGTTTGAGACATGCGGACCATAGATCGAGCACGATAGTCGCGCCGACACCTATTGAAACCACTCGCAACATGATCTGAAGATTTGCGCTCATAGTCGCCACCGGTTCACTGTACTCCTGCCGAAGGCGTTACAATACGCAGCCAGATTTACGCGCCGGCAGGTTCGTCGAAGAACTGGCGTCTAGTCTTAGGGAGACCCCGCAAATGAGCACAAAACAGCTGATCGCTTTAGGCTTTGGCGCGGCGATGTCCGCGTTGATCGTATCGCCCGTGTTTGCGGCGAATCCCACGCCCAACGTCTACAAAGCGCCGCTGAACAGCTACGGCCAACCGGATCTGGAAGGGACCTGGACCAATGCAACCCTGACCGTGCTCGAGCGCCCAAAGGAATACGGCGTGCGCCTGGTCATGACCCCCGAAGAGGTCAAGAAGGTCGAAGGTGATGACGCGAAAATGTATGCCGCGGACGCCGCGCCCAGGGACCCCAAATTTAAGACGACCGATCTACCGCATGAGTGCGGCAAGGGTTTCAGCGGCGCAGGTTGCGGCTATAACTTTGCGTGGATCGACCCGGGTAACAACGTCATGCGGGTCAACGGCGAACCCCGGGCCTCTTTCATCACCGACCCCGCCGATGGACGTCTGCCCCCGACCAAAGCGGGGGTGGTGGTTGAAAATCCATACTTGCATTACGGCGAAAACCCCGAGAATCAAACGCTGGCGGAGCGATGCTTGAGTTCGTTTGGCTACAGTGCAGGTCCGGTGATGCTGCCGCTCCTTTACAACAACAACTATGAAATAGCACAGAGCAAGGACACGGTCGCCATCGTGATTGAAATGGTTCACGACGTGCGGATCATCCATATCGGCGGGAAGCACCGCACGGATGGAGCGCGCCCATGGATGGGGGATTCCATCGGTTGGTACGAGGGCCAAACGTTAGTCGTTGAGACAACCAATTTTCCGGAAGCCACCGCGCTGCAAGGCGCATGGAAGGAATTGAAGGTCACCGAGCGATTCACCCGCGTGGCACCTCACCGCATCCTCTATAAGTTCAAGGTTGAGGATCCGAGCGTTTGGGATCGCCCTTGGAGCGGCGAATATGAATTCAGCCCGTCGAAGGGGCGGATCTTCGAGTACGCCTGCCATGAGGGAAATTACGCACTCGAGGGCATTCTCTCCGGCATGCGTGCCGGTGAGGCGGCTGCCGAGAAAGCGAAATTGGCCGGAGCGAACAAAACCGCCGAAGCGCCTGCAGCTCAGAGCGGTGGGAAAAAACAGTAGCCGGCATCGTCGTCATCTTGGTCGCATAAATTTTCCGCCGTCCCGGGAAGGTCCTACGGAGTCAAGACCACCTTGCCGATGTTTTTGCGGGCCTCGAGGTAGGCGTGCGCTTCGCCGGCGCGATCGAAGGGGAACGCTTTGTCGACGTGAGGGCGTACCCAGCCTTCGGCGACGCCTTGCAGCAACTTGTCTGCCCAGACTCGAATCTTGTCGGTCTCATGCCAGAGGTGTCCCATGTTCACGCCAAACACGCCGCGGTTCAGGTTCATGAATGACAGCGGGTGAAAAAACGGCATGCCCAGCGCGGTTCGCAGCAACTTGAGTGATGCCAGCTTGCCCGAGTCGGAGGCCGCGGAAACGCCGAATACGCCCAGGCGCCCCGTGGAGCGCAGGGCCTTGTAGCTCTTCTTCCAGTGGTTGCCGCCAATGGGATCGATGATGAGCTCAACGCCCAGTCCGCCGGTCAGGCGTGACAATTCAGTCGACCAATCCTTGCCGCGATAGTCGATCGCTTCGTTGAGGCCGCGCTCTTTGAGGAAGGCGTGCTTGCCGGCGCTGGCGGTGCCGAAGATCCTTGCACCGACATGGCGCGCAACATCGATGGCGGCCAGGCCCACGCCGCCGCCGGCATTGTGGATCAGGACAGTTTCGTCGGCGGACAACGAGCCCATCACCACGAGCAGCTGCCACACGGTTAGATAGTTCACCGGAATCGCCGCGCATTGTTCATGGGTGAGCGACACCGGCTTGGCGAATACTTGGGTCTCCGGCACCACCACTGTGTCCGCGTAGCCGCCGAATCGCGTGAGCGCGAATGCGTCGCGGCCGATCCAGTCCTGGCTCGCCGCAGGTCCCGCGGCGTCCACTCTGCCCGAGACTTCGTAGCCGACGACGCACGGCGCTTTCGGCGCGTCCGGGTACAGCCCCTGCCGCGCCAGAATGTCGGCGAAGTTGATGCCGCTCGCTTTGACGCGGATCCGCAGCTCGTTGCCTTGGGGCTGCGGGTCCGGCGATTCACGGACCTGCAGTTTCTCAGTGCCGCCGTAACCGGTTATGTAGATTTGTCTCATGGGGTCGACACTCGATCTATCCAACTGTCGCCTGCGTACATCCGCATCGGACGCCCGGGCTGCTCCACAAATCGAACCACTTCGCCGACGACACCGCCTCCCGTGGGCGCGGCGTAACGAAAGCGCCCGCCGCCGAGCGGCTCGAGCGTTACCCGATTGTCCAGATTGGGTGCGTTGGGCGTGACGATGATCAATTTTTTATTGAGCAACACGACCTGCGAGTCTCCGTTACGGCCGCGGTACAGCCCTGCGAAACGCTCCCAAGCCGGATCCCAAGACACTTCCGCAGGTTTCGCCTTGGCTGCCTTCGCGACAGCTTGTCCCACGGTGTTCATCAACTGCATTGCGATATCGGAAGGGTTGGAGTCAACGGTGTTGGTGAGCACGATGACGCCCACCTTGTCCCCGAGCTCGACCAGTGTCTGAGTCGTGTTACCCGGATAGCCGCCTCCGTGTCCGATGTAGGTCTTATCCTTGACGCGATTGACGTCGAAACCGAGTGCCGTGCCCGAGGTCCAATTTTCTTCCACCGAACGTACGCGAAGCAGCTCGCGCCACGAGCCGCTGCTCAAAATTTGTGCTCCGCCGCGCGGTCCGCGGCGGAACTGTGCCGATTCGAACTTCGCCAAGTCTTCAACATTCGACGTGACGCCGGTCGCCGCCGCCATTCCGCGCGAATCGACGAAGGGGAGCGTCTCGCGCGACCCGTCCGGCATGCGCCGACCGTAGGGAACGGCCAAGCCGCCTTCATTCTTATCGACGCTGGAGGCGTTCATCCCAAGCGGCTTGAAGATATTGCGCGCGACGTAGTCAGCCCAGTTGTCGTTGCTCACTTTCTCGACGACGGAACCCGCGATGGCGTAGGCGAGATTGGAGTACTTCCAGCGCACCGACGGCGCAAAGGCGGCCTGACGATCGGCAAAGAGGCGCTGCAATTCATCGGTGCTTGGAAAGCGGTATGACACCCAATGATCGCCGGCCTCGCGCTGCAGGCCGGAGCTATGCGAGAGAAGCTGCTCGATGGTGATCGGACCATCATCGTCTCCCGCAGGCTTCGGCTTGAACCAAGGCAGGTAATTGACCACCGGATCGTCCAGCCTCAGCTTGCCATCCTCGCGAAGCTGCATGATTGCGATGGCGGTGAACAGCTTGCTGTTCGATGCCACGCGAAATTTGGTCGCCGGCGTCATCGGTATCTTGGCCTTGATGTCCGCGAAGCCAAAGCCCTTGGCCCACACCAGGTCTTGATTGCTGACCACTCCAACGGCAATACCGGGCAGTCCCCGGTATGCGATCTGGCCTTCCACCCAGGCAGAGAACAGGCGCTCGGCACCGAGAACATCGGGATCCGCGGCGATGGTCGCGGCAGACGGCGGTGGAACAGGGGTCTGAGCGGAGAGCGGAAGCGCAATCACCGCACCGAGAATTGCCAGCGCGATACGGGCGGACAATCGGGTTTCACCAAGCATTTCTGAGGTCTCCCAAAATCGACGTAATTCTTGTGGGTGCACCGCGATTCTACTGACCTTTGGAATGCATTTGTCGCATGATTGGCGAGTTTCGTCGGTTGACTGACCTGTGCGACGGTGGCCTTATATATAGCTAGAGGGACCTGTTCTCCAATCCAAATCCCCCCGGAGTTATCGGATGAAACGAGTATTGATTGCTGCCCTTGCAATGCTGTCGATCGCCGCGGGGGCAGTCGCCGCCAACAAGGCCGCCACGGCCGACAAACCCGCGTCCGGCAAGCCGAATTTCTCGGGCGAATGGACCATGAATGCCGCCAAGAGCAACTTTGGACAGCTGCCTGCGCCCGCCAAATTTGTCAGAAAGATTCAGCATTTGGACCCGTCGCTGACCGTTATCGAGGAACAATCCGCGGGCGGGCGCGACTCGACGACCACTCGAAAGATCACCGCCGACGGCAAGTCAGTCACTCTCGAGTTGAACGGAGCGGCCGCCCTGTGCTCGTCCGTTTGGGACGGGGCCGATCTAGTCGCGACGACGACTCTCGATTCCGTGGGGTTGAAATTCACGGACAGAATGTCCTTGTCGTCCGACGGCAAGGTGCTGACCAGCAAGGTGCAGATCGCATCGCCTCAAGGCGATGGCGAATTGATCATCGTGTTCGACCGACAATAGCGGACGTCCGTTGCGCGGCGTTTTAGCTCGCAGGATCCGCTGCACCCTCGGGAGCGCCGCGCGTCAGCACATCCGGCAACGGTTTGCCGCTTTCGGTAAAGGAGAGCGAAACCGAGTTGAGGCAATGCCGCTCGCCTGTCGGGGGCGGGCCGTCGGGGAACACGTGTCCTAGATGGCAGCCGCAGCGCGCGCAGACTTCTTCGACTCTGACCATTCCGTAGCTCGTGTCGCGAATGCGCTTGATGTGGGCTTCATCGTAGGGTTTAAAAAAGCTCGGCCAACCGGTGCCTGAATCGAATTTGGCGTTTGAGCGAAATAACGGCAGTCCGCAGAAGCGGCACGTGTAGGTGCCATTCTTCTTGTTATCGAGGAACACGCCGCAGAATGCAGCCTCGGTTCCGTGCTGCAGCAGCACGCGGCGTTCGTCGGCGTTCAGTCCGGCCGTGATCTCATGGCGCTGTTGCTCGCTTGGGGGATTCAAATTGAATGCCGTCATAGATGCCTCTTGGAGTGCGACCGTACGGATCTTGGTTCTAGACCGGCCGTTTCAAGTCTCTATCCTATGCCGTGCGTGATGGTGGGTGCTAGGATCTTGAGGTGCCCGCAAACACCACGCCCACAAATTCTCAGGACGGATACGAGAGGTTGATTCTCTCGCCACCGCGTCCAGGCGCCGGCATCGCGCCGGGCGGTACGGAGGCGCAAATCATGCCTCGGCTGAAAGCCGGCACTGTGCTGATGATGGGCGATAATCCGGACTTGCCGCGGATGCCGGCGCGGCCGGGTTTGTTGGACTTCATCAAACATCGCACGACCGACGCCACATTTCGGCATCTGCTCATGAGCGCCAAGTATGCGTTGGATGCGGGCCACGAAGAAAAGATCGTCTTGGCCTGCTTGCTCCACGATATTTCCAACGGTAGTTTCTTGCGTCCCGATCACGGCTATTGGGGCGCGCAAATGATTGCGCCTTACGTGGAGGAAGAGATCGCTTGGGCCGTGCAATATCATCAGGCACTGCGATACTTTGCGGATGAGTCGGTGGGGTACGAATATCCTGATTCGTATCGGCGTTTCTTCGGCCCGGACTATGTGCCGCCGGACTACATTCGGCGCGATGCGCAAATGGCCAAGCAGCATCGCTGGTACATGAGCGCGCGTCTCGTCACTCTCTACGATAAATATTTCTTCGAAAAATCCGATCCGATCGATCCAGATCTATTTGCCGATATCGTGGGCCGGCATTTTAGGCAACCGCCTGAAGGATTGGGTTTCGACGGTTCTCCCGTCGCGCACATGTGGCGCACGATTATCTGGCCGGATAACGCGCTCTAAAAAAAACCGCGGCGCGGCGAGACGTTCTCGCGACCACTCCGTGCACGCGTGTCTCTATAAAACCACGATTTGTGAAGCGTAAGAATTTCCCTGCTAGCATGTTCAAAAGGGCCATAAAACCAGCGTAAAAGTGTGAAGTAGTGTGAAGGAATGTCGTGATATATGACTGGTTGTTGTAATAAATACACGGGGGGTTTTGATCTAAAACCTTACAGGAGATTCAGGATTATGCGCAGCAGTTTTCCATTCACCGCTTCGGCAGCGCTGGGCGCGGCACTTTTGTGCCTGCAACCAGCGGTGCTGTTTGCACAGACGGCGGCTGCATCGCCCGATGCAGCACCTCTGACAGAAATTATAGTGACGGGCAGTCGCCTCCAGCGCACGGATACGGAAACTCCGAGTCCCGTCGAGGTCATCACTTCGATTGAAATGCAGCAGTCAGGCTACACAAGCACTCAGGATATCCTTCACAACTTGACGGCCAATGGTCAAGGTACCTTGTCGCAAAGCTTCTCAGGCGCGTTCGCCAGCGGCGCTGCCGGTATCGCGTTGCGCGGATTGAACGTGGGTTCGACCCTGGTGCTGATCGACGGCCATCGCATGGCGCCGTACCCAATCGGCGACGATGGTCAACGCTCGTTCGTCGACGTGTCGAACATTCCTTTCGACGTCATCGAGCGCGTCGAAGTGCTGAAAGACGGCGCCTCCGCCGTGTACGGTTCGGACGCCATCGCAGGCGTGGTCAACATCATTCTCAAGAAGAGCTTCCAGGGTGCCTCCGTGACGGCCGATGGCGGCACGTCCAGCCATGGTGACGGCACGCAGTACCATGTGTCCGGCATCTACGGTCTCGGCGACCTGGATTCCGAGGGACATAATTTCTATATTTCCGCGGAATATAAAAGGTCGGGAGAAATTAAGTTTACCGACCGCGGCGGCATTTTCACGCAAACGGACTTCACCTCGACCGGCGGATATAACGTGACGCCGGGTGTTGCGAATCCCTTGAACGGCGGTTTGCCGCGATCGGGGACCGGTTACATCACCGACCCTTCAGGCAACATCCCGGGAATTGCGGGCTTCATGCCCGGTTGCAATGCGACTCAATTTGCAGCCAATCAGTGCACGTACCGCGATACCTGGAGCCAGATTCAGCCGCCCACGGAAAACATCAATGTCGTCGGGAAATACACGCAGAAATTCGCTGAAAATTGGGAAGGGTCCTTTCAAGTTAGTTACTTCGAAGGCAAATCCCAGCAGGTCAGCGGCCCGGACCGCGCGTTCGTGGCGGGCTTTCAGGGCGTGACGTCGGGTCCCGGCGTGACACCGACGCTGGTGGCCCCGTTGGGTCCCACCACGATCCCGAGCACCAACCCCTCCTTTCCGACGGGGACGGGCCTGACCACCGGCAATTTGACCTACACCTTCTTGAATCTCGGGCCGTTGCTCACGGAGACCGATTCCAAGGCGTACCGCGCGATTGCCGATGTGAACGGCAAGGTCGCGGGCTGGGACCTGGAATTTTCGGCGGGCTTCACCGAAGTGGCGCTGTCGATCGATGGGTTCAACTATGTCAACCCGGGTAACTTGCAGACCGCGCTCGACAGCACGACCGATCCATTCCTGGTGGGCCAGCAGAATAGTGCCGCCGTGAATAATTTCGTGGCGCCCATGCTGCACACCTACGACACGTCGAAGTTGAGCTTTGGGCATCTGGGTGCCAGCCGACAGGTGCTGACGCTGCCGGGCGGACCGTTGGGCGTCGCCTTCGGCGCGGATTATTTCCAGCGCAATCAATTTGCCGTGGCTCCGGCCGACGTTGCGAATGGCATCACGCCGAATTTCAGCAACAATTTCACGGTGGGCACGCAGCAGGTGGCGTCCGGCTACCTCGAGGTGGACGCGCCCGTTGTCAAGCAGTTGGACATCGATGCGGCTGTAAGGTACGACCATTACAATCTGTCGGGCGGCAGAGCGAGTCCGAAAATCGGCTTCAAGTACACGCCGATTCCGGAGTTCGCCATCCGCGGCACGGCGGCGGGCGGATTCCGAGCGCCGGGACCGGCAGAAAATGGCCGATCGGGCCAGACTTTCTTCGCAGGTACCGCGTCCGATCCGGTTCTGTGCCCAAATCCGGGCAACGCGTCGACTCCGGGTAATTTCCCGACTCAGTGCGTCATCAATATCCCGGGACAACAAAGCACGAATCCGGCTCTCAAGCCGGAGACGTCGCGGTCTTTCACGTTCGGCGTGATCTTCGAACCGTTTAGAGATTTCAGCGCAACCATCGATCTGTATTCGATTCAAATCGATCACCAGATCGTCAGCGGTGGACCCGAGACGACGGTACGCGGCACCAACTTGAGCCCCTTGCCGTTCATCGAGCCGAATGGCAGCACGGCTCTGGTCACTCCGCCGGTGGCGCCGATTGCCTTCACGACGATTTCCTATGTGAACGCAAATACCACCAAGACGGATGGCGCCGATTTGGGCTTCAAATTTCACCATAATTTTGAAGGCATAGTTGATTGGACTTCCTCTGCGAGCTGGTCGTACACGCACAAGTACGATCTGGAAATTGATGGAACGACCTATCATTTGGCGGGCACGCACGGTCCGACCTTCTTCACGGGCGATACGGGCAATCCGAAATCGCGAGTGCAGTGGTCGAACACATTTACCCACGGCCCTGCGTCGCTGACCGCGACCGTGAACTACATCAGTTCATTCAGCGTGTTGGACCCGTCATCGGAAGCCTTCGGCCAAGGCCCGATGTCCACCTGTCTGGATTCCCTGTCCAATCAAGGCGGCGCGGCCGGTACCGACTATGCGGGCGTCTTGGGCAACGGCACAGTCCCGAGCGCGACCAGCTGCAACGTGAATCACTTCACGACGCTGGATCTATATGGCCGCTACGACATCACGGACAACCTCAATGTGCATGCGTCCGTTCTCAATGCGACCAACGCGAAGGCGCCGCTTGACTGGGCCACCTACGGCGGCGCATTGGGAGAGGTCCCCTGGAATCCGTCATTGCATCAGCAAGGGGCCGTGGGCGCGTTCTTCATGCTCGGCGCGACTTATAAGTTCCTGTAACCGAGACTCGTGACTCTTTTGGGGCGGCGTTCATCGCCGCCCCTCTTTTTTTTGTATGTGTGTTCTTTTGGCCTAGTCGATCGGCCAGGACATCGCCTTGGGCAAACTCGCCGGTGCTTCCGGCTGGGGCGCCGGTGCGATCGTATCAACCGCTCGCCACCACGGTTCCGGCCGTTGCGCATGCGCAGGCTCGATCGCTTCGCCGAGCCGCGGCATCATCAGCTGCACGCCGGTTTTCTCTCCCACGCTCAATAACTCTTCGGCAGGCTGATCCCAGGCATGCATGGCCAAGCTGAAGGTGCCCCAATGCACCGGCAGAAACGTACCGCCGCCGAGCAACGTCAGCGCCTTGAGCGCGTTGTGCGGTCCGAGGTGAATGTCTCCCCAGGCCGGATGGTAAGCGCCCACCTCCAACATCACGAGATCGAATGGCCCGAGCCGGTCGCGGATGAGCTCATATTCCGTGGTCAAGCCGGTATCGCCGCTGAAGAACACGGCGTGCCGTTCCGAGCGCAGCGCGAATGAGGACCATAGAGTTGCATTGCGGTCCTTGAGCCCGCGTCCAGAAAAATGCTGTGAGGGCGCCGCAGTGAGAGTGAGGCCGCCATTCGGCATGCGGTGCGACTCCCACCAGTCCAGCTCCGTGATGAGCACAGGGTTGACGCCCCATGCCTCAAGATGGGCGCCGACCCCGAGAGATGTGACGAACGGCACCTGGCGCTTTGCCAGTTCGCGGATGGTTGGGTAGTCGAGATGGTCATAGTGATCGTGCGAGACGACGACGAGATCGACCGGCGGCATGGCGCGCAAGGGAACCGGCACGGGCTGAAATCGCTTGGGACCCGCGAGCTGCGACGGCGAGGCGCGCCGCCCCCACACCGGATCGGTGAGCACGCGCAAGCCGTCGATTTCGATGAGTACCGTCGAATGGCCCAGCCATGTGGCGCGCAGCCCGCTGGAAGGCGGCTTGCGCCAAGAATCGAGCGGATTCATCGAGGGCAGGGGTCCGCGCGGCACGCGTCGCTCCCCGCCGCACAGAAAATCGCTCAAGGACGGCATTGGCGTATTCGGATCGCGCAGCCCCGGCGGGATGGGTTGTACATTGCGGAATCGATCGCCCGCCCAGCGCGGCGATGCGCGTATGCGCTCGAGGCGCGCGCCTTCGGGTCTTTTGCCGAGAGATCTCATGATGCGCCGTGTTCCTCTTAAGGGGGCATGCGAATCGCCTCGCGCAATCATACCCTGCCTGCGCGGCGCGGTTCCCATTCAGCGCCGAGAATCGCGCCGCCGGCCGCTCAATCGTTCGATATTCATTCTCAGCACCGCAATTAGAAAACCTTGAGCAA
>Ga0193753_10000938_pt1 | contig 26345 bp, 27 predicted proteins | sample H1c2metaG_FD_144925 | JGI IMG/M metagenome (GOLD analysis project Ga0193753, IMG submission 144925) | Soil microbial communities from a riparian zone of the East river system, Colorado, United States - H1c2 | ecosystem: Environmental > Terrestrial > Soil > Riparian zone | place: USA: East... | reverse complement strand
CGCAGCAACCCCTTGCCCTCTGCGATGAATAGGTGCTTTAGAAAATCGGGCTCTAGCTCTCTCGAACATACCCAATTGACGAAGTCTTGACTGGTTGCCATCGGCTTGCCCATGACGACCACATATCCCACCGACGCTGTACGCGAGAGGCAAACTGTATTTGCCGGCAACACTCGTGCCGACGAATTCTCAATACCGAGCTCATTGGTGGTCTCTATCGTTGTAACGATGCGCCGACCATGATTCGCTTTGGCATCCTGAATGCTAATCCAAGGGATCTTCCCACCCCAGTATTCAGGATGCTTTCTGCTCGGCGTATGCCCGGACTCGAGGCGCGCCAGATCACTCAGTGGAGTCCATCTCCATCCGAATGGAGCCACCTTCGCGGGCATCGCAACAGCTAAGGCCAGTTCCGGCGAGATTCGCCGCGTCGTCGCATTCCGACCACCCGTCTTCGTCACGCGATCGTCTAAGGCGCTCATAGCAATTCCCTAACTGCTCGCACGGCTTTCGCTTCACTCGTATCGAGCAACTCGATTTCCGCCATTATTTCCTTCGGCGTTCGCCGAACCTTCTTCACTTCGCCGATCGGATTCTTAACCGACAAATCGATCGACTCTCGATCCCCGCCATTCACTTCAACACTCCACGACTTCCGCGAGTTCGCGCACTTCTTCTGCAGCTTCACAAACTCGACTAAGTCTTCGTCATTGAGCGGGTTCGTTTTCCCAAGGCTTCGGCCAGGATCGAGTTGGTAGTACCAGACTTTGCGGGTTGGGGCGCCTTTCGCGAAAAAGATCACAACGGTCTTTACCCCCGCACCTTGAAACGTCCCGCTCGGACAGTCGAGCACGGTTATCAAATTGCAGTTCTCAAGTAGCAACGAGCGCAACGCGACCGACGCATTGTCAGTGGACGAGAGAAATGTGTTTTTTATCACGATGGCGCCACGGCCACCCGCCTTAAGCACGCGTATGAAATGCTGCAGAAACAGGTACGCGGTCTCGCCAGTGCGGATCCGAAAATTCTTTTGCACTTCCTTGCGTTCATGTCCGCCAAATGGTGGGTTGGCCAACACAATGTCGCGCTTTTCCTTGTCACCAATATCGTCACTGTGATCCGCCAGAGTATTGGCATGCAAAATATTTGGCGCTTCGATGCCGTGAAGGATCATGTTCATGATGCCGATCACGTAAGCCAACGACTTCTTCTCGCAGCCGAAAAACGTGCGGTGCTGCAAAGTATCCATGTCCTTCGTGCGTTTTACCTGCGACTTCAGATATTCGAACGCTTCGCAGAGGAACCCGGCCGAACCGCATGCCCCGTCGTATATCGTCTCGCCGATCTTCGGCGCAACCACCTCGATCATGGCGCGGATCAACGGGCGCGGCGTGTAGTACTCACCGCCGTTTCGGCCGGCGTTGCCCATGTTGTGAATCTTGGCTTCATACAGATGCGATAGCTCATGCTTTTCTTTCTGCGAGCGAAAGCGCAGCTCATCGATGTGGTCGATGATCTCGCGCAGGTTGTATCCACTCGAGATCCTGTTCTTGATCTCGCCGAAGATTTCGCCGATCTTGTATTCGAGCGTGTTCGGGTTATCCGATTTCTGCTTGAACTTCTGGAGGTACGGAAACAGCTCGTCGTCCACGAACTCAATAAAATCCGGGCCGGACAGTGCCTTGTTGTGGTCGAGTTTGCCGTCCTTGCCCTTGGGCGCGGCCCAAATCGCCCAGCGATACTTCTTGGCGAGCAGGTACTCATACTTCTTGCCATCGAGCTGCGCGACGGTGGCCCGATCGTCTTCAAGCCCGTCGAGATACTTGAGGAAGAGCAGCCACGACGTCTGCTCGGTGTAGTCGAGCTCAGTCGTGCAACCCGCTTCCTTGCGCAGAACGTCGTCGATATTCCGGAATGCCTGCTCAAACATGGATTTTCGGTACTCTTCTTATAGTGTGTGCGCACGGCCGGAATCGGCGGCGCAATTTAAGTGGAGCGGGTGATGGGAATCGAACCCACGTTAGTAGCTTGGGAAGCTACAGTTCTACCATTGAACTACACCCGCGCCCGGGAGCGCGAGAATAGCAGGCGACATGCACCCTTCGAAACTGTTGATCGTCATGGCGCTGCCGCAGGAGTCCCGCGGCCTGCTGGAGCAGGCGGGCGCCGACATGCTTTACACCGGAGTGGGCAAGGTGAATGCCGCCGCCGCGCTCGCGCGCCGGCTGGCAGAGATGCGCTGCACCGGGGACGAGCAGCCGCTGGTGGTCAACATGGGAACGGCCGGCAGCCGCAGCATCGCCGCGCACACGCTGGTGGCGGCGAATCGCTTCGCGCAGCGTGACATGGATGTCAGCGGCCTCGGGTTCGCGCCTGGGGTCACGCCCTTCGACGCGACCCCGGCGGTGATCGAATTTCCGAACTGGTTTCCGCACCTTCCCCAGGTGCTGTGTTCGACCGCGGATTCTTTCGCCACGCATCGGCACGAGGTGGCGGGCGACGTCGTCGACATGGAGGCTTTCGCGCTGGCGCGCGTGTGCCTGGCGGAGAGCGCGCGCTTCGCTTGCGTCAAGTACATCACCGACGGCGCCGACAGCGATTCCGCCACGCACTGGGAAGCGGCACTGGATAATGCGGCGCGCGCCTTCGCCACCCTCTATCAATCGCTCGACATCTGAATGAACGAACTCCGCAATCGCTCCATCCGCAGCTTCGTGATGCGCGCCGGCCGCATGACGGTGGGCCAGACGCGTGCGCTCGAAGATCTCTGGCCGAAATACGGTGTGGAATTCGCTCCGGCGCCATTGTCGCTGGATGCGTTGTTCGGCCGCGCGGCCCCGCGCACGTTGGAAATCGGCTTCGGCAACGGCGAGCATCTCGCCGCGCTGGCCACCGCGCATCCGGAGCGCGACTACCTCGGCATCGAGGTACATCGTCCGGGCGTCGGCCACCTGCTGTTGCTGGCGGCGACTAACAACCTCACCAACGTTCGTGCCAGTTCGCACGATGCCGTCGAGGTGCTGCGCGAACAGATCGCGCCGGAATCCCTCGACGAGGTGCTGGTGCTGTTCCCGGATCCGTGGCACAAAAAGCGTCATCACAAACGTCGGCTGATCCAGCCGCCGTTCGTGGAGTTGATCGCCTCGCGGCTGCGCGTGGGTGGCGTGCTGCGACTAGCTACCGACTGGGAGGAGTACGCGGTCCAGATGCTCGAGGTGTTGGGCGCCGCGACGCCGCTGTTCGCCAATCTCTCGCTCACCGGCGACTGGATGCCACGGCCAGAGGAACGTGCACCGACGCGCTTCGAGAAGCGCGGCGCGCGCCTGGGGCATGGAGTGTGGGACCTCGCCTTCTCGCGTTCAGTCTAGCGGCGGAGATGTCGGTAGAAGTTCACCTGGATGGTGGGGCCATCGCCGCGCTGGAACCCTTTCAATCTCACCTCGGGTCGATGGTCGTAGGAGTTCCACTCATCCCGCAGGCGCCGCTCGACACGACGCGAAGCCCAGCTGCGCATCCTGCGTGCAATCCTTTCGGGAAGCGCCAACCTCAATGATGGCTGGATGGCTCCGATGGGGACGAGCTCTGTGGTTTCTTTTTTTTTCCGACGCGCTCCTTCACCTTTTCCAACTGTTCGGAGAGGGATTGGGCGGCTGATTCGGCGTCCGGCCCTGCTGAAGGTTGATTCAGTGCAGTGCGAAACGCCGTGACGGCCTCACCGAAGGCGAACGACAGGCGCGTGATGCTGCGCTTCAACGCGTCCCCGGTTTCATCGGCGCCGTCTTTCAACTTGTCGCGCACGCGTGAGCGGGTGTCCGGGTTCACCTGCTTGTAAGCCAATACGCCAATGGCCGCCGAGAGCGCCTGCGCGATGAGAACCCGCCCCGCTTTCGAGTTCACGAAGTCCATCACCGGCCCTTTGCGCACCGCTTTCGGAATCTTCACGCCGGCGACCCGCTTCGGAACCTTGATTCGTGATTTGCCCATGACTCACCTCGCATTGCGTTGTGAGCGCATTTGATGCTTTCCGGCTGGCCTTGGCTCTCCGACAAACACAAGGATCGATGTCGGTTCGATCTCACGACTCGTCAGACTCGCACTGTCTGAAGACCTGAAGGAGCCGGACCCGGAAGTCCGGCCCCTTTTGTTAGCAAATGGGGTCTGCCCCCATTACGGGCGGATGAGGATCTTGCGTTCCTCGATCGTTCCCATGTTGCCGGTCACGCGCAGCGTGTAGCTGCCAGCGGGTATGCCCGCAGTGCTCAACGTGAGCGTTGCTCTCGAGAAGGCAGCCTCGGCCCACACCAATCCGTCGCGGCCTTCGATGCTGACCCGCTTCTCGCCCGCGAAGCCCTTGCCGAGTGTCACGGCGAGTTCGCGAGCCATAGGATCGATGCGCAGCTGAACGGCGCTCGTCACGGGTTCAGGTTCGCGAGTGGTCGTCACATCGCCACGCGCGGCAGCAGCAGTGGCCGCGAGGCTGGTAGACGAGCTGATGAACTCGAACGTCCACTGCTGATTGTTGCTCGTGTTGTCGAACCACATCTGCAGGGTCGTTCCATCCGCGGTCTGCCCACCCGTATCGAGTGCCTTGCCGTTGGCGCGATTGATCACCTTGTAATAGGAACCCGCGGGCACGACCGTCCACTGCTGATTCGGACTGCTGCCATTCGCCCACTGGCCGACGATGGAGCCGTCGGCCGTGCGCCCGATGCTGTCGAGGTACCTGCCACCGGTCACGCATCGCAGCTTGGAGAATCCGCCGGAAGTCGTGACCACCCAGCGCTGGTTGTTGCTCGTACCGCCGGTCCATTGCGCGACGTTCGCGCCATCGGCCGTGGCGCCGAGGTTGTCGAGATACTTGCCGCTGGTGCGATTGCGCAGCTTGTACGTGCCATTGGCGGGAGGCTGCCCCGCCGGTGGCTGCGTCACGCCGCCGGCCACGGGCCAGCCATTGCTGAACGACATCGTGGTCACGCGCAGCTTCGGCGCGCCGTTGTCGTTGCCGTCGTAGAAGTGATACGTCAATCGCCCTTCGCCGTATCCGACGTGCCCGGGCCCGATGTACCGGCCGTCGCGGTTCGGCAGGAAAATGCTGCCGGCGCCGCTGCCGCCCGTGAGCACGCTGACGCCATTCTTGTCGAGATACGGACCCGTCACGCTGGTCGAGCGGCCCATCACCGTGTAGTAGCCGCTGTTCACGCCCTGGCAGCACAGCCCGCGTTGGAAGAACAGGTAGTAGAAGCTCCCGTCCTTGTGTAGATAGGGCGCCTCGACCTGGCCCGGCACGAGATCCCAGCGCGTCGAGTTCAGCGGCTTGCCGCTTCCGGTGTTCAACTGCAGCAGGTCGATGCCGCTTTGCCAGTTGCCCCAGGTGAGCCACTGGTCGCTGCCGTCGACGAGCGGCGCCGGATCGATGGCGTTGTTGCCGGCGACCACGAGTCCCTGGTCCGTCCAGGGCCCGGCGAGGTTGCCAGCCGTCGCGAGGCCGATGGCGGCCGGCGCTCCCTGCCCGGCGGCTGAATAGTAGAGACGGTACTGGCTGCCCACCTTGATGACGTCGGGCGCCCAGAAGGTGCCGCCAAAACCCGTCACGTAGTTGTTGATCCAGCTCGGCCACGTGCCCGCCGGAAAGACCGTGGCTTCGGCTCGCCAGCCACTGAAGTCGGCATTGGGCGAGGACATCGCGAAGACGCCGTCGCCGGTGGTGAAGATCCAGTAGCGCCCGTCGTTGTTGCGGATCATTCGCGACGGATCGTGGCTTGGCGCCACCTGTGCCTGTGCGGGATGAGCGAACGCGATCCAGCCTGTGATCGCGAGAAAAACAGCGATGAGAACTTTGCGCATGACATTCCTCCTGGAAGCGCGTGCCATCCTGGCCGCGGGGAGTCTACGCCGTGAATTCGCGCGATTCACCGAACATACCCAAACTCATAGCGATCGTTGCCGATCGGGATATGTCAGCCCTAACTAACGCAGGGTCTTGAACACGGCCTGCAACCCGGGCACCAGCGCCTGGATGTTTGCATCGCTGCTCTCGCGCGCATTCGCATGGAGCGCGTACAGGAAAGCGTGCACGTTGTGACGCCTGGCGAGGCCAGCACGGCTTTCGAAGGCGTCATCCCAGCTCGCGAGCGGAGCCGGAGCCGCAACGTCGAGCAACCACGCTTGCCACTCATCACGTGTGAGCAAACCGCGTTGCGCGGTGAACAACACCGGCCGCACGAGTCGTTCGGATTCGCCGTCGACGTATGCATGTTCGCCGGCGGGCGCCACCTGCGCGGCGACGGCGCCGAGCAGTCGATCGAGACCGGCGCGATCGACGGCGGGATTGAGTGCGAGCTGCATCAGCAGATCCGCGCCATGCGCGACACCGTGACGCCAGCCTTCCTTTGGATCGAAGCCTCGGTAGTCGCGAATCGAAACGACGTAGCGCGCGGCGCTGTCGACGAGCGCGGCGCGTTGTGTGGCGGTGAGCCAGGTCGCGATGCGATCGGTGCGCGCAACTTCGGACAGCACCAGTGCGGCGAACGGTTTGCGGAAGCCGTCGCGGTCGGCCTGATCGGGTTCGATCGTCGCGCTGAGGCGCGCGAGTAGCTCGGTACGCGTCGCCTCATCGAGCAGGTTGCCGCGCATCCACGTGGCATAGGCCTCGAAAGCGATTCCATCACGAAGGCGCGGGTCGGGGTCGCCGAGACAGGGCAGCAGTTCCAACGCCAGCTTCTGGCGCCGGGCATTGTCGGCGAGTTCGAACTTCGAACCCTTCAGCGCATCGAGGTGCGCGCGATCAAACCCGGATGGTGGACACGCCGCGGACAGGGGCTGACCAAGCAAGGCGAGCAACAGCGCGGCTACCGGACCTGCAAGAGGAAATTCGCGCACGCGCGAAATCGTTCAGATGCCAGTGAAGCTGGCGCGTAGGCCATCGACGACAAACTGAACGGCCAGCGCACCGAGCACCACACCGAACAATCTATTCGCCACGTTCGTGCCGGTGACGCCGATGACCCGCATCAGCGGGCCCGAGACCCACATGGCGAACAGGCACAGCGCGAGCACCACCAGCGCGCACGCGAACATCACGATGAACTGCGTCGGATGCGTGGTCACGGGAATCGGTCCAAACCAGAGCAGCAGCGTAGTCAGCGCACCAGGACCCGCCATGAAAGGAAACGCAAGAGGGAAAACCGCAATGTCGGCGCGGCGTTTGTGTTCCGCCTTCTCGTCATCCGAAGTGCGCGTTCCGGATTCGCGCGCGAAGACCATCTCGAGCGCGATGAGGAAAAGCAACAGGCCGCCAAAAATCCTGAACGAGTCGATGGCGATGCCCATCGCGGACAAGAAGCCGGCGCCCACCAACGCGAAAAGCAGCAGTATTCCGCTTGCAACTAACACGGACTTCAGGGCCATCTTGTGTTTGTAGCCGTCGCTCGCGCCTTCCGTGAGGCCGGAGAACACCGGGATCAGCGAGATCGGTTCGACCACGACGAAGAACACGATGAAAAATTTCAGGGCCTGTTCGAGCATGGTGCTTTGCGCAAGATATTCGTTCTTGTAAGTGAAACCTTTCCGGAGCAACATGAAGTCGCATCAAGGAACGGCGCGAACAGCATAGCAGCATCACGATTCGGAGGGATTCGATGAAACCCACCATCGGCAACTGGTACCGCATTCAAGGAAGCGACTCATTCGAGGTCGTCGCCTTCGATGAAGACGACGGCACCATCGAGCTGCAGTACTTCGATGGCACGGTGGAAGAGATGGACCTCGAAGACTGGCACGCCGCGAAGGAAAACGGCGCGCTCGAAGAAATCGAACCCCCCGAAGACTGGACTGGCTCGGTGGATGTCGACCCCGAGGAAGACGATGCGCGCGGCACCGTGGGCTACGACAAGGAAGACGACCGTCGCCAGAGCGCCGGCAAGCTCGAAGGTCTCGATCTGTTCGAATGAGGCTTTTCGGCCCCGGCCCTAACCAGCCGCCTAACTAGACGCTCACAGCGGCGCGTTCGCGAGCCGCTCTACGTCTACTCCTTCCGCCAGCAGCACGTAGCCGCTCAGCACTTCCACCGGCACCCGCGTCAGCGACTGTCCCGGGCACGGCCCCGCGATGCACAGCCCGTTGTCGCGCGCGAACAGCGCACCGTGCGACGAACACAATATGAGATTGCGATCCGGTGTCAGGAATTTGTGCGGCCGGAAGTTGAGAGGGTGCCCGGCGTGCGGGCAGTAATTCACGAAAGCCGCGATGCCATCCGCGGTCTTGACGATGAAGCCGCGCAGCGGCCAGTCGCCCTCGCCCACTGCAAAGCCCCGGCTGCCGGTCTCTTCGAGTTCGGCGAGCGAGCAGAGCACGCGCGCGAGATCAATTTCCTGCGGCGCTGATGTCACGGCGCGAGAGCCACAGGAGGAGCAGCAACGCTGGAATGCTCAGGAGGGCGGTATACAAGAAGAAGTCCCCGTATCCGAGCGCGTCGACCATGAAGCCCGAGGTCCCCATGAGGAGTTTGCCCGGTAGCGAATACAGCGATGACAACACCGCGTACTGGGTCGCGGTGTACTTCGCGCTGGTGAGACTCGACATGAAGGCGATGAGCGCCGTGCCGTGCACGCCGAGCGCCAGGTTGTCGAATCCCACGATCGTGGCGAGACCGAGATCGGTCGCCGGGCCGCGCATCGTGATCTGCTCGACCCAGAACGCGAAGAATCCGCTGCGCGCGCACTCGAGCGGCGCGTGGCACGCGTAGGTCCCGTAGGTCGCATAGAACACATTGGAGATGATCACGAGGACGCTGCCGAGCAGCAGGCCCTTGATGCGCCCGACCTTCGCGACGATGACGCCACCGAGCACCGCACCCACGAGCGTGGAAGGCCAGCCGAAGAATTTCGCAACGACACCGACTTCGGTGACCGAGAACCCCATGTCGATGTAGAACGTGTTGGTCATCGTGCCCATCACGTAATCGGTCAGGCGATACGTGCTGATGAACGCGAAGATCAGCAGTCCCAGCGCAAGCCCGTAGCGGCCAAAGAAATCCACGACCGGCCCGGCTATCGCGCCCATGAACCACGCGCCGGTCGCACGCGCCCAGCGTGGCCAGTGCGCGCGCGTTGCCAGCCACGCGACCGCGCGCTCCTCGCGTTGTTGGACGCTCTCGGAAATGGCGCGCACGGGTTCGCGCACCAGCAAGGTGGTGATCACGCCGATCGACACGAATGCGGCCATCGTGAGATAGCTCGTTCGAAACCCGGATTCCCCGGCAATGATCAGTGCGCCGGCCGAGGCCACCATGAGCGCCGTGCGATAGCCAATCTGGTAGGCGGCGGCCATGGCGCCCTGCTTGTCCGCCGACGTCGACTCGATGCGCCACGCGTCGATGGCGATGTCCTGGGTTGCGGCGAAGAAGGCGACGCCGAGCGCGAACATCGCCACGGGCATCACGCTCACGCCTGGATCGCTGAGCGCAAGATTCGCCAGGCAGATGGCGATTCCGGTCTGCGCCACCAGCATCCACGAGCGCCGCCGGCCTAACAACCGGTCGAGCACGGGCAGCGCGACCCGGTCGACGACGGGCGCCCACACCCACTTGAAGGAATACATGAGCCCCACCCAGGACAACATGCCAATGGTGGCGCGCTCGATGTGCTCGGTTCGCAGCCATGCCGAGAGCGTGGAGAACACGAGATAGAAAGGCAGCCCCGCGGAGAATCCGAGGAACAGCATCGACAGCACTGGACGTTCGCCGTAGACGAGCAGCGCCTGGCCCCAGCTGCGGCGCGCCGGCGTTTCAGTGGCCATGAGAGAGGGAGTGATGCCTGCCGTTCGGCGTTATCATGCGCACCGTCGCATCATACGGAAGACGCTGACTGTGCAGGAGTATCAAAGAACCTTCGTCGAGCTCGCCATGTCGCGCACCGCGTTGCGCTTCGGCGCGTTCAAGCTGAAGTCCGGGCGGGAGAGTCCCTACTTTTTCAATGCCGGCCTGTTCAACGACGGTGAAGCCATCGCGGTGCTCGGCCAGTGCTACGCCGCGGCGCTCGCGCGCTCGCAGATCGGTTTCGACATGTTGTTCGGCCCGGCCTACAAGGGCATTCCGCTCGCCACCACCACCGCGGTGGCGCTCGCCGAGCATCATCACCGCAGCGTGCCCTGGGCATTCAACCGCAAGGAAGCCAAGGACCATGGCGAGGGCGGCAACATCGTCGGCGCACCGCTCAAGGGGCGCGTGATCATCGTCGACGACGTCATCACCGCGGGCACCGCCATCCGGGAGTCGGTGGACATCATTCGCGCCGCGGGCGCAACGCCAGTCGGCGTGGCGCTCGCCCTGGACCGCCAGGAGCGGGGCCAGGGCGCGCAGTCGGCCGTTCAGGAGGTCTCGGCGCAGTTCGGTTTGCGGTGCGTCAGCATCCTGACCCTGGCGGAGCTCATCGAGGCGTTCGCCCAGGGCACCGGTGATGCAGTTCGCATTTCCAGCGAACAGGTTGCCGCATTACGTGCCTACCAGCGCGAATGGGGGATAGTTGGTGTATCCCCCGATGTAAAGGGTGGGGCAGAATAGCGCGCATGCGCAAAGCCACACTCTTCCTGGCGGCAGTGTTTTCGAGCGTCCTCGTCATGCCTGTGGCGCAAGCCCAAAAGTCGGATTCGGCGTCCAAGACCTACAAGTGGACCGACGAGAACGGCATCGTGCACTACGGCGATCACGTACCCGCTGAATATTCGCAGCGCGAACAACGCCTGCTGAATTCCCAGGGCCTCGAGGTCGGCAAGAAACAGGCGGAGATGAATCCGAAGGATGCCGCCGAGTACGCGGCGAAGCAACGCGAAGAATCACGTCGCAAGCAGCACGACATGTTCCTGATCTCCACCTACCCGTCGGTGAAGGAAATCGAGAACGTGCGCGACGTGCGGCTCGACCAGATCACCGGGCAGATCGTCGCCGCCGAGGCATACATTTCCAGCCTCACGACGCGCGTCGATGGATTGAAAACTCGCGCGCTCATCTTCGCGCCATACAACACGAACCCCGGCGCGCGCCGCATGCCGGACGATCTCGCCGAGGAAATGGTCCGCGCCATGAGCGAACTGCGTACGCAGAACTCGGCGCTGACCGCCAAGAAGACCGAGCATCAGAACGTCGTGGCCTCATTCGACGCCGACATCAAGCGGTTCAAGGAACTGCGCACGTCTGCGGCCGCGCGCGTCAACCAGGCCAACTCACCGAAGCAGTAGCTTCAGCGAGAGCCGGTATGGCCGAAGCCGCCGGCGCCGCGTGAACTCGCGGCAAAATCTTCCACGACTTCGAGCGCTACCTGCACCACGGGCACGATGATCATCTGCGCGATGCGTTCGCCGGGTTGCACGGTGAAGTCCACGCTTCCGCGATTCCAGCACGACACCATGAGCTGCCCCTGGTAATCGGAATCGATGAGCCCGACCAGGTTGCCCAAGACCACGCCATGTTTGTGGCCCAGGCCCGAGCGCGGCAGGATCACGGCGGCGAGTCCCGGGTCATCGATGTGAATCGCAAGCCCCGTGGGAATGAGCTCGGCCTTGCCAGCCGCCAACACCAGCGGCGCGTCGAGACAGGCGCGCAGGTCGAGCCCGGCGGACCCCTCGGTGGCATAGGCCGGCAAAGGAAATTCCTTGCCGATGCGCGCATCGAGAATGCGGACCTTGAGCGCGCGATCCGCGTGAACAGCCTTGGCCAAAACCTGCGCGTTCATGCCGACACGCTGGTGAGACGCGGGCTCTTCTTGCGCTCCGCATAGAGCTCGGCGATGAGCGCCACGAGATCGCGCGCCAGCGCGACTTTGGGCGCGTGCGGCAGCTCACGGCGACCGTCGCGCCAGAGCACCAGCAGTGCGTTGTCGTCTTTCTCGAACACCTTGTCGTGTCCGACTTCATTCGCAGCGATCATGTCGAGATTCTTCTTGAGGAGTTTTTGCCGCGCGTATTGTTCCACGGAATCCGTCTCCGCCGCGAACCCCACCACGAACGGACGTGCATTGCCCACCCGCGCCGCGACCGTGGCGAGGATATCGACGGTACGTTCCATCTTGAGATCCATCGACTCGGACGTTTTCTTGATCTTGCACTCGACGGGGCTCGCCGGCCGGTAATCGGCGACGGCGGCAGTGGCGACGAAAATGTCGACGCCGTCGATATTCTTCATCACCGCGTTGAGCATGTCGGCGGCGCTTTCGACATCGATGCGATTCACGCCGGGGGGAGTGGCCAGCGAGACGGGCCCGCAGATGATGGTGACGTCGGCGCCCGCCTCGCGTGCGGCGGCGGCGAGCGCAAAACCCATTTTTCCGGAGCTGCGATTGCTGATGAAGCGCACCGGATCGATGCGCTCGCGCGTGGGACCGGCGGTGAGCAGCACGCGCTTGCCCGCGAGCGGCCCCGTGGGTGCAATGGCGTTCGCGACGTGGCCGGCGAGCTCCGTCGGCTCGAGCATGCGCCCGGCCCCGACTTCGCCACAGGCCTGGTCGCCTTCACCGGGGCCCCAGACATGAACGCCGCGCGATTTCAGCGTGGCGACGTTGGCCTGGGTGGCGGCATTCGCCCACATGAGGCGGTTCATGGCCGGCGCCAGTGCGATCGGCGCCGAAGTCGCCAGGCACAGAGTAGTTAGGAGATCGTCCGCCTGGCCGGTGGCGAGGCGGGCAATGAAGTCGGCGGTGGCCGGCGCGATGATCACGAAGTCCGCCCAGCGCGCGAGCTCGATGTGCGACATCGCCTTCTCGGCTTCGGGGTCCCACAGATCGCTGCGCACTTCGCGGCCAGAGACGGCCTGGAAAGTCATGGGCGTGACGAACTCGCGCGCGCCCGCCGTGAGCACCACCTGCACCTCGGCGCCGTGATCGCGCAGGCGACGCACGAGATCCGGGCTCTTGTATGCCGCGATTCCGCCGGTGACGCCGAGAAGTATCCGTTTGCCTTGCATGGGGCGGCATTATCCGCAGGCGCGACAAAGGTTTACCAGTCAGTTTCGTTTCGCCAATAGTTCCTGCAGTTATTAGCGATTCGCGGCGCATTGCGCGCTTAGGGCGATGCCTGCCTGCGCGGCAAGATCACGCTATGGATCAGCAAGTTAGCGCAGCCGGCGACTCCGGCAATATCAGCACCTGGCCGCTCGGGGAGCGTCCGCGCGAGCGCCTGCTCATGCGCGGCGCACAGGCTCTGTCGGACGCCGAGCTGCTTGCCGTGGTGCTCGGCACTGGCAGCGGTGGCGCCAATGCATTGGACATAGCACGCCAGCTCCTCCAGCATTTTGGCGGCAGCCTGCGTCGGCTGCTCACCAGCGAAGCCGAAAATCTGCTCGCACTCCGTGGCCTGGGGCCGGCCCGCTACGCCACTCTCATGGCGGCGCTCGAGCTCGCGCGTCGTCACTACTGCGAGGCGCTGCGCGCCGGTCCTGCGCTGAACGCGCCGGCCGCCACGCGCCAGTTCCTCACCGCCCAGCTGAGGGATCGCCCATACGAGGTGTTCTGCTGCCTGCACCTCGACAATCGCCACCGGCTCATCCATTTCGAAGAGGTGTTCCGCGGCACCATCGACGGTGCCAGCGTTCATCCGCGTGAGGTCGTGCGCCAGGCACTGCAATACAACGCGGCCGCAATCATCTTTGCCCACAACCACCCTTCGGGAGTGGCCGAGGCCAGCCAGGCGGACGAGCTCATCACGCGGCGGCTGCGCGACGCACTGGCTCTCGTCGACATCCGCGTGCTCGATCACCTCATCGTCGGCGACAACAACTGCCTGTCCTTCGCGGAGCGCGGGCTGCTGTAAGCGGAGGGCAGCTCGCCGCAGATACGTAAAACTACTCAGCGTCCGTCTCCCGGCGGCGCGGCCATACTCGGCCCCGTGCCGGAGCGCGGAAAACTCCGGCATGGACGACCAATTCACGATACGAAGGGGAAACAACATGGCAAAGGGAATTGCGCCAGCGGCAGCTATTGCCGCCTGGTTGGTTGCGGCTGCAACATTGTTAGGGGCGAACTCCGCATCCGCGGCTTCACTCGTCGAAATCTCGGGCTTCGGCCAGAATCCAACCAACTTGCGAATGCACGTTTACGCGCCCGACACGCTCGTGTCGCCGCCGCCGATTCTCGTGGCCATCCACTACTGCACCGGTACGGGTCCGGCGTTCTTCTCGGGAACGGAATTCAGAGCTCTCGCCGACCGGTACGGCTTCATCGTCATCTATCCATCCGCCACGCGCAGCGGGCAGTGCTTCGACGTCTCATCGGCGCAGGCCCTGCGTCGCAACGGCGGCAGCGATCCGGTGGGCATCATGTCGATGGTCACTTACGTCGTTCAAAGCTACGGCGCCAACGCCAGCCGGGTGTATGTCACCGGGGCTTCTTCCGGCGCGATGATGACCAACGTGATGATCGGGAATTACCCCGACGTGTTCAAAGCGGGCGCCGCGTTCATGGGTGTACCGCACTCCTGCTTCGCGACCACGGATGGGTCTATGTGGAACAGCCAGTGCTCCAGCGGCCAGCGCATCATGACCGCCCAGCAATGGGGTGATCTCGCGCGCGGCGCTTTTCCGGGCTACACCGGCGCACGCCCGCGCATGCAGCTGTGGCACGGCACTAACGACCCCACGTTGCAGTACCCGAACTTCGGCGAAGAAATCAAACAATGGACGAACGTGCTGGGTGTGACCCAGACACCGTCGTTCACTGACATGCCGCAGTCCGGCTGGACGCGCACGCGATACGGTGGCACCGGCATTGGTGCACCCGTCGAGGCGATCAGCCTGAGCGGTGCTGGCCACGATCTGCCGCGCGCGGGGCAGGCCGCCATGGCTATCCAGTTCTTCGGGCTCGATACCAGCGGCCCGGGGCCCGATACCCAGGCGCCGAGCGTTCCCGCCAACCTGGCTTCGACTGCACAAACCAGTAGTTCGATATCGCTCGCATGGAAAGCGTCGACCGACAACGTGGGCGTGACAGCCTATCAAGTGTTGCGGGCGCCCGGCGCTAGTGGTGGCACGTTTGCGCAGGTCGCAACGTCGCCAACCAACTCCTTCGTCAACACGGGGCTCGCGGCCAACACCACATTCCGCTACCAGGTACGCGCCGTCGACGCGGCGGGCAACGCATCCGCGGTGTCGGGCACAGTCACCGCGACGACCCAGGCCGGCGGCGGAGATGTCCAGCCACCGAGCGCACCTTCGAGCCTGACCGCACCCGCAACCACTGCCAGCTCGATCTCGCTGGCGTGGACCGCCTCGACCGACAACACGGGCGTCACGGGCTATCAAATCCTGCGGGCGCCAGGAGCCAGCGGTGGCTCATTCGCACAGGTGGGAACGTCGACCACCACTTCATTCGTGAACTCGGGCCTGACCGCGAACACCGTGTTCCGTTACCAGGTGCGCGCCGTCGACGCCGCCGGAAATGCTTCCGCGGTGTCGAACACGGTCACCGCGACTACGCAGACCGGTGGAACACCGGGCGGCGGTTGTTCGGTCGCGGCCACCGTGCAGACGCAGTGGCAGACGGGCTATGTCATCGAGCCGGCCCGGGTCACCAACACCGGGACCGCGACGATCACTGCCTGGACAGTGACCTTCACGTTGCCGGCCGGACATACCGTAACGGGATCCTGGAACACCGCCCTTACCGTGAGCGGGCAGACAGTCACCGCGCGCAACGCCTCCCATAACGGCACGGTCGCCGCAGGGGGTAATACCGCGTTCGGATTCCAGGTGAGTCGCCCCAACGGCAACACGCAGGTGCCTTCGGGATACACCTGCTCTTCGCCTTGATTTAGAAGGGCCTTGATGAAGGGCCGTGATCTGCCGAGGCCCCGGCTCGGGTCGCCACAACTGCCGCGTCGCCAGACGCGCGCAGTTGTGGCCCGGACCGGAAGCGTCAGGGATTCATCTGCCGGTCCATCCACGCGATACGCGCCGTCAGCCAGGTGTTCAGCTGGCCGATCTCGCCGGCGTAACTGCCGGGAATCGTGTAGTTAGGCCAGACGTAGGTCTCGAGAATGGGCCAGCGCTGGAAGTTGTTGAGCTGCGGCTGCTGCAGGCTCGCGGAACCGGCCGTGACGCCCGCGAACATCGCCGGCAGTTCGTCGGCCTTGATCTCGTTCCACTCGAGCTTCACGCGCGCAGCGAACGCCGGATCTTCGAACAGCCGCGAGAACCATGGCGCGCTGCGGATATGCCAGCCTTCAGTCTTGAAGGCATCCGCGTAGTTGGCGTTGCCGGCGGCGAGATCGAAATCCCACAGCGGCCCCATGAAGAGCTTGCCGCCGCGCGGCTTGTACATCCAGCAGCTCGACCGCATGTTCGCATCGACATTACGGAAGACCTCGTTGACGAGGTACCAGCGGACGAACGAGTCGACATCTATATAGGCTGCATATCCGGTCGCCGGATCCGCAAACCCGCTCGAATGCAGCACCGTCTCGAACTCGTTGATGTAACTCTCGATGTAGTCCTCCTGCGCCGGCACCGGTTCTTCGGGGGACTGGAAGACGATCGGCAGGTCATCGATCGACGAGTGCATCGTGTGGCCGTCCTCGCGGAAATCCACCTCGAGCAGGTAGCCGCCCGTGATCTTGTCGGCACCCACATCTGCTGCCGCGAGCTCGTCCATGTTCACGCGGTCCTTCGTGACCTTGATGTTCTCCATGAGCTGGTAGACGCCGTCGTATCGATCGTTCAGGTAGACCTCCACGAACGCGGAGTGCGGAGTCCAGGGGAAGCCCATCCTGGTGCCGAGGTCGAACGCCGCGGCGTTGCGCAGCAAGGTCTTGTCCGAGTAGTTGGCGAGCAGCACCCAGTCCTTGCTCGATGGCATGCCGAGCAGCGACTGCTTGTCGGTGAGCTTCAGGCGGTAAGGCTTCTTGGGATGAATGTCCCACGTCGAATTGCCACGGCCGCGGATCTGCAGACCCCCGTTGACTGCCGCGGCGCCCGCGACGTTCGAGACGAGACTCATCTGCCCGGTGAGGTAGACCTCCTTGCTCACGATCGGCGCGCCGTTGTCGGTCGTGATTCGCAGCACCGGCAGCTGCACGCGCTGCGGCAGGAATGCGGCCGGCGCAGCGGGGGCTACAAACGAGTGGGTCGCCGTCGTTTTCTGGCCGCTGTTGCTTTCGACCGTGATGCGCAGCTGGACTTCGTTGACGGTCTTGGCCGCACACGCATTCGGGATCGTAATGTTCGCGCTGGTCGCGCTGGCGGCAAGCGCCCCCGCGGTCACGACGCAACTCGCCTTGGCCGGGCCGACGCCCGACAGTGCCGTGGCGTCGAGCACCACGGAAGAAATGCTGGCGCCCGCCGGCAGCACCCACTGGACATTGAAAAGCTGCCCCAGTCCGGCATCTGCCGGCGCCGCCCCCAGCACGTCCTTGAAAGTGACGGGTGGGAGATTGCCCACCGGAGGACTGGTGCCACCGCCGCTGTCCGAACCGCCGCCGCCGCAACCCGCCAGCAGGCCGGCCGCTACGAGCGCCAGGCACTCGAGTCGTTTCATCAAATTCAATGGACCCCCTCATTCACTGGAACAATTGCGCGCTGCACCGTCGCTCACTCTCCGAAGTCTCGCAAGGGGCGCCTGCCATGGCTTTTGCGCTCGCCTGGACACTCGCCTGGACCTTGGCCCGGACAGGCCAATGCGCATCCTCTTCCACGGGATTGGCGGGTCGCTGTTGCTCGGCTTCCGGGGGGCTGGTATAAAGGCGGCCCTTTCGACGCCCGTAACCCGGTCGTCCGTTAGTAACCAACTGATTTTCTGGGATTTTTATGAGCCGCGTCTGCGAAGTTACGGGCAAGAGCGTTGCTGTCGGCAACCGCGTCTCCCACGCCAACAACAAGAAGCGTCGCCGCTTCCTGCCGAATCTCCACACCCAGCGCTTCTGGCTGGAGACCGAGCGTCGCTGGGTCAGCCTGCGAATCTCCACCAGCGGCCTGCGCACCATCGAGAAGAACGGCATCGAGTCCGTCATCGCTGGCCTGCGCGCCAAGGGCAAGAAGGTTTAAGCCATGCGCGAAAAAGTAAAACTGCTGTCGACCGCCGGCACCGGCCATTTCTACGTGGCCACGAAGAACAAGCGCCTGCACCCCGACAAGATGAACATCAAGAAGTACGATCCGGTCGTGCGCAAGCACGTCGACTACAAGGAATCGAAGATCAAGTAGTCAATCGCTCCCGAGAGGGAAGCGTAGGCAATCCGGTCACGAAAAAGGCCCCGTCGGTTCTCCCGCCGGGGCCTTTTTCTTTGCCTACACTCAACACCACAAGCACGATCAATCAAAGGGGCAGCGGCAGGAGAGTGACAGCTCGGGTTGGAGCGTTGTCACGGGGTTCTCTTGCAGGAGGGTCCAGCCGCCGCCCACAATCGTTCATGCAAGTTAAGACGCACGAGACGCCCGAAGGGTTGCAAGCCGCCCGTGCCCGAACTACCCGAGGTTGAAACCACCCGTCGCGGCATCGAGCCGCACGTGGCCGGCAGGCGCATCGATCGTCTGCTGATCCACGATCGCCGCCTGCGATGGCCGGTGGACCTCGCCATGGTGGCAGCCGTGGCTGGCACCGCCATCCGCCGGGCGGGCCGTCGCGCGAAATACCTGCTGCTCGAAACGGACGCGGGCACGTTGATCCTGCATCTCGGCATGTCGGGCAGCCTGCGCGTGTTGCCGGCGACAACGCCGCGCATCACGCACGATCATGTCGACATCGAGCTCGACTCGGGCCAGACGCTGCGATTCAACGATCCGCGTCGCTTTGGCAGCCTGCTGTTCACCACGGAGGATCCTGCGCTACATCCTTTGTTGAAGAGTCTCGCGCCGGAACCGCTCGAAGATGAATTCGACGGGGCCTATCTCTGGAAGATCACGCGGCGCCGCGCGGTGGCAATCAAGCAGCTCATCATGAATTCCCGGCTCGTGGTGGGCGTGGGAAATATCTATGCGAGCGAAGCCTTGTTTCGCGCGCGCGTGCGGCCGCGAAGGCAGGCGCGAGGCTTGAGCCGCGCCGAGTGCAACAAGCTCGCGCGCGCGATCAAGGCCACGCTCGCGATGGCGGTGAAGGTTGGCGGCACGACGTTGCGCGATTACGTCGGTGTCGACGGTAACCCGGGCTACTTTCGCCAGAAGCTGTACGTGTATGAACGGGCGGGCAAACCGTGTCGCGTGTGTGGCAAACCGGTCAAGCAATTCACGCAGGGTGGCCGTTCCACGTACTGGTGTTCGAACTGCCAGAAATAATCCTGGCGCATAGAATCCTTGCATGAATACCCCCGCTTCGATGTGCACGCCGGCCGGCCTCGCCGCGTTCAAACGCCGCCTCGCCAAGGTCGACCCGATTCTTGCGAATCTCATTCGCACCGCGGGCAGATTCACGCACACCACGAGCATTCAGCATTCACCGTTTCATGCGCTGGCGCGTGCCATCGCGCATCAGCAGTTGAACGGCACGGCGGCCGAAAGCATTTTCGGCCGGTTCGTTGGCCTGTATGCGGGCGGGGGCACGGGCGCGGCGCTGCTCGAGGCGGAACTCGTACTCACCACGCCCGACGAAAAGATGCGCGCGGTCGGGCTCTCGTTCGCCAAGATCGCCAGCATCAAGGATCTTGCGCGCAAGACCATCGACGGCGTCGTGCCGCCTTCCGAGATACTGCACACGCTCGCCGATGAAGAAATCATCGAGCGCCTCACGCAGGTGCGCGGCATCGGACGCTGGACGGTCGAGATGATGCTCATGTCGCGGCTCGGCCGCCCCGACGTGCTGCCCATCGACGACTTCGGCGTGCGCAATGGCTTTCGACTCGCCTACGGCCTGCGCGGCATGCCGACACCGCGCGCGCTCGCCGAATACGGCGCGCGCTGGGCGCCCTATCGGTCGGTCGCCGCGTGGTACCTGTGGCGCGCGGTCGACCTGCATCGCGAGGGCAAACTACCCGCACCGGCGACGCCGACGCGCATCAAGATCGTGAAGAAGAAGAAAGTGCCAAGGAAGGCTGCCGCCGGGAAATCGAAGCCGTCGGCGAAGAAACTGCCCCGGCAGCGCGCATCCAGGAAACGCGCAACCCGAAAGCAGCGCGCTTAGTCTCAAGCCAGTATTCAATACGCCGGGTGAGCTATGCCTTTTCGAAAGTGCGGATGGTTTGTGTTTCTCATTGCCGCCGCCGCACCTGCGTTGTCGGCGGACTGCCGTATCGGTCTTTACGCGCTCGATCGTGGAGGCGTCGTCGACATCGCGCCGACGAGCGACTCGAAGCTGCGATGGCGGCGTCCTGACGGAACCAGCGGCGCGCTCACCGAAGGTGCCGGCGGGCTCTGGAGCAGCACGCTCGGCTGGACCGGGCGAGACGATGGAAGGCGCGTTTCATTTTCCGACTGCGCGGCCGGCCGTATTCGCTTCGATGGCATCGATGGCCATCGTATCGTTCTCGACACGCGCGAAGTCTCGTTTGAAAGCGGCGGCGTCACGCTGGCAGGCCGCCTCGTCATGCCCACGGGCAACGCGCGCGTTCCGCTCGTCGTATTGGTTCATGGCTCCGAACAGAGTTCGGCACGCGAGTTCTTCGCGCTGCAGCGCCAGTTTCCTTCCGCCGGCATTGGCGTGTTCGTCTACGACAAGCGCGGTACCGGTGGATCGGCAGGCATCTACACGCACGACTATCACGCGCTCGCCGCCGACGCGGTCGAGGCGGTACGCGCGGCGCGCAGGCTTGCGGGTGCGCGCGCGGGCCGTGTCGGCTTTCAGGGCAGTAGTCAGGGCGGATGGGTAGCGCCGCTCGCGGCCACGATCGCGCCCGTCGATTTCGTGCTGGTCAGCTACGGGCTCGCCGTGTCGCCGCTCGATGAAGACAACGAAGCGGTGACACTCGACATGACCCGGCATGGCTTCGGCGAGCCGGAGATCCGCAAAGCGCTCGAAGTGGCGCGTGCCGCCCAGGCCATCGTGCTCGGCGGCTTCCAGACGGGCTACGACGAGCTGGACGCGATCCGCGCGCGTTACGCGCAGGAGCCGTGGCTGAAGTTCGTTCGCGGCAACGTCACTCAGATCATGATCTCGCAGCCGCGCGACGTGCTGCGCCAACAAGGTCCGGTCCTGTTCGCTGGCATCCTGCCGCACTACGACCCCATGCCGGTGTTGCGAAGGCTCGAGACCCCGCAACTGTGGATCCTCGGCGCGGAGGACATCGACGCGCCGGTGGCGGAGACAGCGCGGCGTCTGCGTTCCCTGAAGAAGGAGGGGCGGCCCATTTCAACCGTGATCTATCCGCGTGCCGAGCATGGGATGTACGAATTCGAGCTGGACGCCGCGGGCGAAAGGCTCTCGACGCGCCAGCCCGCAACCTATTTCCCGCTGATGTGTGACTTCATCCGCCGCGGCAGGATCGGCGCGCGCTACGGCGACAGCACTATCTACCGTCAGTAGACCAATCCTTCGCCCACGCCGCGCGGATCGGAAGCCGCTTCGACCTTGCCGGTCTTGTAGTCCCAGGTGACAACCTGGGTATTGCCCCACTTGCGCGAGCCTTCTTTCAACACGTGGCCGCGCGCTTCGAGTTGCGCACGCTCGTCCGCATTGAGCGCGCCGGGTTCGAACTCGAGCACGTCGGGCGAAAACTGGTGATGGAAACGCGGCGCGCCCACGATCTCCTGCGCGTTCTTGCCTTCGAGAAACCCGAGCGTGCCCAGGATGACCATGCCCGGAATGCGGCTGCCACCGGGTGAACCGATGATCATGAGGCCCCTGGGCCCTTCGACGAACGTGGGCGTCGACGAAGACAGCGGCCGCTTTTTCGGCGCAATCGCGTTGGCTTCCGCGCCGATGAGCTGGAAGCCGTTCGGAACTCCCGGCTTCACCGAGAAGTCGTCCATCTGGTTGTTCAGCAGGATTCCGGTGCCCGGCGCCATGAGCCCCGAGCCGAAATAGAAATTGAGCGTCAGGGTCGCCGCGACCAGGTTGCCCTGCTTGTCGATCACGGAGAAGTGAGTAGTTTGGGTACCGGCGGGTGAGGCATCGACGCCGGGCAAGGCGCTGCTGGGCGTGGCCTTGTCCATGCGGATGGAAGCGCGCTGGCCGTCGGCGTAGTAGCTGTTGATGAGCCGCGCGACCGGGATGTCGACGAAATCGGGGTCGCCGAGATACACGGCGCGATCGCGATGGACCCGCCGCATGGCTTCGACGATGAGATGGGTGCGCGTCACGGTGTCGACCTTCTCGAGGTCGAAGCCTTCGAGGATGTTCAGCGCGTCGATGAGCGCGATGCCTCCCGACGTCGGCGGCGAACCCGAGACGATACGCGCGCCGCGGTAGTGGCCCACCACCGGAGCGCGCTCGACGACCTTGTAGTTAGCCAGGTCCGCTTCGGTCCAGTTGCCACCGAGCTGCCTTACGCCGGCCACCAGTTTCTTCGCGAACGCGCCCTTGTAGTAGCCGTCGGCGCCCCTGGTTGCCAGCAACTGGAGACTGTCCGCGAGATCCGCCTGCTTCATGATGTAGCCGACCGCCGGCACTTCGCCGTGGTCCAGGAACACGCGCGCGGCGTCGTCCGTCTGGAGGAACGCATTTTTCTTGAACGAGACCGCGTTACGCAGGCGCTCGTACAGAGGAAAGCCATCGCGCGCGAGCTTGATGGCGGGCGCCATGCTCACCGACAGGGGCAACTTGCCGTATTTCTTCGCCAGGTAGGCCAGGCCGGCCGGCTCGCCGGGAATGCCCGCGGCCAGCGCCGAGTCGCGCGAAAGACTCGCGACGGCATTGCCATCCTTGTCGAGGAACATGTCGCGCGTGGAGCTGCCTGGCGCCATCTCGCGCAGGTCGATCATGGCCTCGTGACCGTCGCTCGCGCGGCGTAGCAGGAAGAACCCTCCGCCTCCCAGCCCCGAACAACACGATTCCACCACGGCCAGCGCGGACGCCACCGCGACCGCCGCATCGAACGCATTGCCGCCCTTGGCAAGAATCTGCTCGCCAGCCGCGCTCGCCAGTGGATAGGCGCTGGCGATGGCGGCATGACCCGGCCCGGCCGCGGGAATCTTCGTCTCAGGTGGCGCCGCCAGCAGCGGCAACGCGACGAACGCAAGAACAATGGCGAAGACGCGCTGGGCGCGCGGTCGGGTCGGCTTCATGCCAATCAGACCCGCTTCATCTTCTTCAGTTCGGCCGCGACCAGCGGATGCACGAACTCCTTCACGTCGCCACCGAGAATGGCGATCTCACGCACCAGCGTGGAGGAAATGAAAGTGAATTGTTCCTGCGGCGTGAGAAACACCGTTTCGAGCTCGCGGTGCAGGTGCCGGCTCATGTTCGCGAGCTGGAATTCGAACTCGAAATCCGACACCGCGCGCAAGCCGCGCACCACGACCTGCACACCAAGTTCGCGGGCAAGATCGACGGTGAGCCCTTTGTAACCCATGACTTCGACGCCCGGGATGCCGTCGAGCACCGCGCGCGCCAGCTCCACGCGCTGTTCGAGCGGGAACATCGGCGCCTTGTTAGGGTTCGAGGCGATCGCGACGATGACGCGTTCGAACACGCTCGCCGCCCGGCGCACCAGGTCCTGGTGTCCGTTCGTGATGGGATCGAAAGTCCCCGGATATACGGCGCTGCGTTTCATGTGCCCCTGGTTTCAAACAGAAAACAGATGATACCCGACCTCGCCGGCCCTTCCCGCGCGAAGCTCTTTCCAGCTCGCGGGAAGCGTCGGCAGCGGGTCCCGGGCCCGCCTCTCGAGATAGATGCGGGAATCAGGCGCGACCCGGTCCGCGAGAGCGGCGGCGGCCGCGGCCAGAAGATCCGAATCCACTCCGGCGAACCCCCTTTCGATATCGAAAGGGGGTTCGCCGGAGTGCGCCGCCAGCCATGCCATTGCGCTCTCACAAACCACTCGCGCATTCGCTTCCTGCCATTCGCGCGTGATGGTTTCGATGGCGGCCGCGGCACGGCGATCTTTCTCCACGAATGTGACCTGCGCAGCGCCGCGCGACAGCGCTTCGAGACCGAGCGCACCACTGCCCGCGAACAGATCGAGCACGCGTGACTGGTCGATTCGCGGCTGCAGCCAGTTGAACAGGGTTTCCCGCACCCTGTTCGGAGTCGGCCGAATCTCGACGCCTTCGGGAAAGCGAAGGCGACGGCCGCGATGCCGGCCGGCGATGATGCGCAGGATTCGCGAGCGGGACGAACCTGCTCGTGCACCACTGGCTGCGTCATGGGCGCTCGCAGGCTTTCGGCTTTTCTCGCTGTTTTTTACTTTCGCCAATGCTCGACACCTGCGCGCCCGCTGCTTGCCACCTTTTGGGGCCCAAGCGTACGCTACCGCCCCAATACGACAAGGTCGGCGCATCGTTCTGCACGGCGAGGGAATGCGACCGAACTGATTCTCCGCATACAGAATTCCGAGGAGCGAACTCATGAAGAGGCTTATTGCAGCCACTGCCCTGGCTGTCATCGTCACGGCCGGTTGTTCGAGTTCGGTGGACAATCCACCCAGCGTACGCCCGACCGATCCGACGACCGGCAACCTCGCTCCGCCGGGCGCCAGCACGCTGTCGCCAAACCGCGTGTTGTTCTCGCCGAACCAGGGCATCCTGCCGTACCCGCACGACGCGTACTTCACGCCGACACCGGGTGTTGCGACCGACGGCACGCTGAACCTGCCTTCGAGCGCCTTCTTCCCGGCGACGTTGCGTTTGCCGAGCGGCGTGACCGAACCGGTGGTCAACGCGCTGGATGGATTCTCCACGCAGGCGCCGATCAAGCTGCGCTTCTCGACGTCCGTCGACATGGCGACAACGGCCGCCGGCATCAAGCTCATCGAGGTGCACGTCGACCCGGCCACCAAGGCGACGGTGGGGTTCCCCACCACGTCGAGCCCGGTGCGCCGCGTGCTGGTCCAGGGCGTGGACTACATCGTCGAGACCGCGCCTAACATCGATGCCAACGGCACGCTGGTGCAGATCGTGCCGCTGAAGCCGCTGCTTGCGAACAATGACGCGCCGGGCCCGACGCGCCCGCGTGATATCGGCTACCTCGTGCTGGTCACCAACGCGCTCAAGGCGACCAACGGTGCCGCCATCGATGCGGATGCCGACTACGCCACCATCAAGGCGGCCGCGCTCGCGAATCCGCCAGCCGGCAACTGCGCTTCCGTCACCGATGCGCGCCTGAACGCGCTGTGCAACCTGGCGCGCGCGCACTTCGGCGCTGCCGGCGTCGCGGGCGTGAGCCCGGCCACGATCGTCGTTTCTTCCAGCTTCACCACGCAGTCGGTGGACACCGTGTTGCGCGTGATCTCGCTCACCACCAGCGCGAGCCCGCCACCGGCCACCGCGGTCCTGCCGGCGCCCGTCATTCCCACCGGCTTGATCGTGGCCGGCGGTCTGAACCTCGCGGATCTTCACTTCGCGACCATCACGCTGCCTTACTACCTGAGCAGGCCCATTGCGCCGCCCGCGGGCACGGGCACCGAGCCGATCAACACGTGGTGGCGCGCGGTGAATCCGCCGCCGGCCGCAGCCGGTCTCGCCGATCCGAAGGGTGAATTCAACCTCACGCGCTTCAATCCGTTTCCCCGGGTCACCGAGCAGCTCACCGTGCCCATGCTGGTCGGCGTGCCGCGAACTGCAAAACCCACCGCCGGTTGGCCAGTCGTCATCTATCAGCACGGCATCACGGAAGATCGCGGCACGCTTGCGCTGATCGCCGACGCCGCGGCGCAAGCCGGCTTCGTCATCGTGGGCATCGACCTGCCTCTGCACGGCATCATGCCCACCGATCCGCTGTACGCGCTCTCGCCCACGAATCCCATGGGGCCCGCGTTTGCCGGCATTACCACCCCTTATCGTGTTGGCGAGCCCACGTTCAACGTGGACTACGTGAACAACACCACCACGGCCCCGGGACCGGATGGCATCCCCGATTCTTCCGGTCAGCACTTCATCAATCTCGCGAGCATCCTGACCGCGCGTGACAACCTTCGTCAGGGCGTGGCGAATCTCATCGCGCTCACGCGCGCGGTGCCGTTCCTCGACCTCGATGGCGACACGGTTTCGGACATCGACCCGGCCCGCATCCATTTCTTCGGCTGGTCGCTGGGCGGCATCATCGGCAGCGCCTACATGGGCACGCCGATCGCGGTGACGAACGTCCAGTCGGTGTCGTTGTTCGCGGCCGGCTGCGGAGTCATGGAGACGCTGCGCCAGTCGCCGGGCTACTCACCCGTACTGAACAACGGCCTCGCGGCCGCCGGTTTCCCGCCCGGAACGTCCATCTACTGGGAGTTCGTGCATGCCGCGCAGGCCACCGTGGAATCCGGTGACGGCTGCACGAACTCCCAGTAGATGGACG
>Ga0193753_10000937_pt1 | contig 26348 bp, 21 predicted proteins | sample H1c2metaG_FD_144925 | JGI IMG/M metagenome (GOLD analysis project Ga0193753, IMG submission 144925) | Soil microbial communities from a riparian zone of the East river system, Colorado, United States - H1c2 | ecosystem: Environmental > Terrestrial > Soil > Riparian zone | place: USA: East... | reverse complement strand
ACAGCACGAACGCCGATGTCCGCGTCGGGAGGCCGTCGAGATGCGCGCGCGCCTTGGCGTTTTGGGCAGCGGTCCACTTGCGGACATCGGCGTTCGTGCTGTTCTCCAGCCATTCATACCAGTCCGTGACTTTGACGCCGTGATACTCGCGCGTGGCAGCCTTCGTCGGAGCTTTCGCGGGATCGCGCGAGCAACCAGCAGCAGCAAAGAGAAGTGCCACCAGCAGGGCAAATGTGCGCACGGCAAAAACGATTTTCATTGATTCAGCTACGAGTGTGCATCATCCACAAACAAAGTCACACGGCACGTGCGCGTTTCAAGTTTCACGCAGTTCGGCAAAGGGCGATTTTTTGGCACGACTCGCACGTATCTTCGAGGGCTGGATACGATTCTTCCTCTCCCTCAACGGGGAGAGGGCCGGGGGTGAGGGGTGAAATGGTGACAGGCGGCCGATTTCCAAGAGCGCGCACCTGGCATCACTACCCACTCAATCCCTCTCCCCGTTGAGGGGAGAGAGAGGTCCGCGGCGAACGAGTTTCACTTCGGTTTCAATTCAAGCAAACGCCCCGGCAGCATCGGCACATCGCCCTTGTGGTTCAGGGGGCGGGAGTATTCGAGCACGTAGAGGTTCTTGTTCAACGCGACGATGTCGATGGGGCGCGCGAGCGGCGCGAGCCAGGTCTTGGTTTCCGCTTCGTAACCGTCGGCGGTTTTCCGCACGCGCATTTGCGACAGGTCAAAGCCGACATCGGGGTCACGCTTGAGCAGGTTCCCGTAGCGCGTCACGAGAAAGCTCCCGCGCAGGCTCTCGGGAAATTTCTCTCCGCAGAAAATAATCCCGGCCGGCGATGAATGCGGATCGAATGTCGAAACCGGGTGCCCCTTGTGGCTCCCGTTTGGTCCGACGTTGACGACGGGGTAGGTGAAACGCAGTCCCTCCGGTGTTTCGGGCGTGTATGCGTAAGGCTTGTTCGTCGAAGAACCGAACTGCATCGGGAAACCGTAATGCTGGCCTCGCTGAATGAGGTTCAACTCCTCCGGCATGTCCGCGTCCGGACCATTGTCCGTGGCAAACATCTCGCCAGTGTCATTCCAGCAGAAGCCAAACGCATTGCGTAGCCCGCTCGCAAAAATCTCCGGCTGCGTAGCACCATCCGCCGGTAAACGCCAGATGCACGCCGTGAGATCGACCTCGCCACCTTTGAAGTAGCGCGGGTCTTTGCCCGCTTCGTTGCCATCCGTGCGTGAGCCGCTCGTCACGTAGAGAAAACCATCTGGCCCTTGCGCGATGTGGCTCACGCCATGATTGAACCCACCGATGCCCCACGGATAATAGACGCGCACATACGGCTCCAACACGAACGGCGCGCTCGCATTGGCACTGCGGTAAATCGTCACTTCATTCGTGACGAACGGCTGCGTATCGATGCGGCGATTCGAGGTCACGAACAGCCGGCCCAGCTTGTCGAAGGTGAATCCCATCGAGCCGGCGTTGCCGCGTTTGGGTTCGAGGTATTGTTCGCCGCGCACGACCTGCGTCACGCGCCCGCTGGTCTCGACGCGCCAGATGTTTCCCGGTTCCGAGAGCACGTAGAGTTCTTTGCCCCGCGGTTTGATGGCGAGCCGTATTGGATTCTCGGTGAAGCGAACCACTTCGCGAATAGAAAATCCTTCGGGCGCTTTCGGCAGCGGCGCGTAATCCGCCGCCGCCTTCAGGGCCGCATACGTTTTGAATCGTGATTTGCTCCGCACCGCCGTCACTAGTTCCACCGCAATTGCATTCGTCGCGTTGTTCCACGTGTTCCGCACGAAGGTGAGCACGGCGGCCACCTGCTCATCCGTGAGCAGAATCGGCGGCATCGTGTTGTTGTAATTCGAGCCGTTGACGGTGATGCGCCCGGACAATCCTTCAACTAGCGGGCGAATTCCGTTCTCCGCTCTGGCCATCAAATAATCGGACTTGGCGAGCGGCGGAAAAGTTCCCGGCGTGCCTTGGCCATTGCCTTGATGACAAATCACGCAGTGCTGGAGATAGAGCAGCTTGCCTTTGGTGATCAGCGTCGCGGTTTCGGCATCGGCCGCATCCAACGACATGAGGCTCAAGCAAAGTAGAACTGCGGCACAGAGCAGGCGAGACATGGCGAAAACGTATCGCGCGGCGGTGCTCCGTCGAGCCGAAAGGTCAACACAATCGATTCTGGAAGACGCGCCGCCTACTTCCGCAACTGCGGCGGCGTGGGAAAAAACATCTTGAACGTGATCTGCTCCGGCGTGACCTGCACCGCACTCACGTTGAAATGGAAATACTTCGACACCCGATCATACGGCGGCAACAGCGAGACATCGAACAGGTCATCCGACGATTTGTCGTCGCCGCCGAGCAATCCCAGGATACTGGAAAGCTGGCCTGCGCCCAGCAGGGAAGAAACGGCGGAGGGATCTTTCTTGGCTGATTCGAATGCCGCGCGCGCCGTTTCATTTTGGTTCTCGAAAGAAAAATAGCCGCTCGAAGTCCCGCCCACCTTTTGCGCCGCGTCGTTCAGCCCGGAAAAATCACGCAGAGACTTCACCGTACCCTCACCGCTGCGCAGATATTCCTCCAGCGCACCGGCATCCGTGGAAAATGCCACGTAGCCGCCACTCGCTGCGTATGTCAACGGACGCGGCTTGTTGTCCCCGCCCATTCCCGCCATCGGCAGCACGAGCGAGTAAACCTTGCGGCCGAGAAATTCGCGCTCGTTGTACTTAATCATCTCCGGCGGAAAAATGCTCGTCACCGCGCGCAATGAGATCGACATCTGCTCCGCGTTCTTCGAACCAATGAGCGTGATGGAAGGCGCCGCCTTCCCGCTCGCGGCTGCGCTGCGTGAACTCTTGTCGTACGAAATCACGTCATCGCCCATGTTCGCGAGCAACTGTTTGCGGAAGTCGAAGTTCGGGTCCTTGTCCTTGCCCGCCGTGTCGAGGATCAGTTTCGAGAAGCCCGCGTACTGCGGCGAGATTTCCGTGAGCGCGGCCTCTATCGTCGTCCACGCTTTCTGCAAATCGATGCGCCAGCGGCTGAACTTCACGGCGTCCGCAGGCACGAACGGCAAGGGCGAGGCATCCTTCGGATCGACCGCTAGAATGGTGAACAAACCTTTGCGCCCGCTCTCGGGCACGCGCGTCGCGATGTTCGCCGTCGAGCCTTCCGGGCCTTGCTGTTGGTTGAACGCAATCGTCTGCACGCCGTTCAAGCCGAGCGCGTTCAGGATTTTTTCCATCGTCGGCATACCGCCGAAAAGAGACTGCTCCTCGCCCGCTGGCTCCGCTGGTTTCCGTGACAGCGTGCTCATGATGGGCTTCACGTTGATCCACGCAAACAACTGCGCATCGCGCAACATCGGCGCATTTGCGGCAAATGCCGCCTGGTCGGCGAGCGCAGGCACCGACACGCCGGATTGCAGCGCGAGCACTTTCTCCACGTCTTTCGCCGCGTCACTCACGATCAGCAGAGAATCCGACTGGCCAATGACCCACTCGACCGTTTGCTTGGCCGCTTTCGGATCGGCTGGCGCGCCTGGCTTTTGCCCCGGCATTACTTTCTGCAAAGATTTCCCAATCTCCTGCGCGTCCACGATCACGGTGGTGAATTCCACATCGCGAATCTTGTCCGTGCGCATCTTGCGTCCGCTGTCCGTCCACTTCTTGCGCAGCTCGAGGAGATTCGTTTTCAGCTCCGAACTGTTCTCCTTCGTATCGATCAGCCACAAGATGCCGGGTGTTTTCTCCGAGCGCCCGTCCCAGCCGTTTGGTACGACCGCGATGGTGAATTGCCCGCGCGCCAACTCGAGATAATCGGCGAACTTGAACCCAAGTTCCTTTTCGAGCGGCTCAATTTTATCCGTGGTGAATTTCTCGAAGAACTTTTCCTTGAGGGGTTTCATAGCGGGGTCCGCCCAAAGCAATCCGACGGCGGAGTTGGAGAAACTGGTTTGGCCCTTGGCCCAATCCGGTACCGTGAGAAAACCGAGCGTATCGGCCGGCAACAATTTTTCCGCCGGCGGGACCGCCGCGAAACACGAGAGCGTCGTGAAGAGCACGACGAACAAAAGACTTTTCATACTTCTTGAATGACCGAGCGCACAACGCGATGGCGAGCACTCTGACCCCGCGCACTGCTGTCGGGCAATCACTTCTCAAACTGCGGCCCAAATATGTCCGCCGCAGGCGCGCCAAAATAAAAGCGGCGGACACTGCTGTCCACCGCTCTTCGTGCTTCGTGATGACGAAACCAGAAACCTGCTTACACCGTATTGCTCAACGCTGGCTCGCGAGAATGGTCGTGGTGTCCTTCGATGATCTCCTCGATCATTTTGCGATTGAACGCCGGAATGTCATCCGGCTGCCGGCTCGTTACGAGTCCATTGTCCACCAGCACTTCTTCATCGACCCATTGCGCGCCGGCATTCTTCAGATCCGTCTTGATGGAATGATACGACGTGAGCCGCCGCCCGCGCGCGATGCCCGCATCGATCAATGTCCACGGCCCATGACAGATAGCTGCGATGGGTTTGCCCGCGTCCCAGAAGTGCCGGACGAATTGCAGCGCCTTGGCATTCGCGCGCAACTTGTCGGGATTCATTACGCCTCCGGGAAGGAGCAGCGCGTCGTAATTGCCGGGTTTTGCCGAATCGAGCGCCACGTCCACTTTGAATTCATCGCCCCAATCGGTGGACTGCCAGCCTTTTACTGTGTCCTTGGCGGGCGAAACGATTTCCGTTTTGGCGCCGGCTTGGACCAATGCTTCCCGCGGTTGCGTCAACTCGACTTGTTCGAATCCATCGTTCGATCTCCTCCCTGGCCAACGTGATGCAGGTCCAATCGGTTCTCAAACAGGAATCTGGGCTGCGATGGATTGGAAATGAATCCCAGGACCTATTGGCCTACCATCAACGGCTGAATCGCATTGAAATTTTGCTCGTCGATTCCAGATTCACACGGAACTACTCACAGCATGATCGATGGTAACACGCATAGAACGCTTTGGCGGACGTTAGGAGCGACCGCGCTCCTTTTCTTGGCTGGCGTTGCTCAGGCTGCCGAGACTGCGAGTGCAACATCCGCGAGCCGTGGGACTCGTGAGTCATCGTGGTCAATCATCGCTCCATTTTTTCAACCACCTGCTGAGTTCGCGGGACAACTCGGTTCGTTCCGCTCGCCGCTTTTGTTCAATGACGGCTCCCGCGTGAAGACTTCTGCTGACTGGCCGAAGAAGCGCGAAGAAATCGCGCGCGAATGGAAAGAGCTGATGGGTCCGTGGCCCGCGATCATCGAACGACCGAAAATTGAGACGCTTTCGGAAACCAATCGCGAGCAGTTCATCCAACGCCGCGTGCGAGTAGAGATCGCCCCGGGTCAGACGGGTGAGGGTTGGCTATTGCTACCGAAGGGCACCGGTCCATTCCCAGCAGCCCTGGTGGTGTACTACGAACCGGAGACGAGCGTAGGCCTGAATTCCAAACAACAGTTTCGCGACTACGCATTACAACTGACGAAGCGCGGATTCGTGACGCTCTCCATCGGCACGACCGGCGGCAACGCGTGGAAGCCCGATACCGGCGCCGCGGTTTGCCAGCCGCTTTCGTTTCACGCTTACGTGGCGGCGAATTGCTGGCACGCACTCGCGAATTTGCCGCAAGCGGATCGCGAGCGTATCGGAGTGGTCGGTCACAGCTACGGCGGCAAGTGGGCGATGTTCGCTGGCGCGTTCTGGGAAAAATTCGCGTTGGTCGCGGTGAGCGATCCGGGAATCGTCTTCGATGAAACTCGGTCCAACGTGAACTATTGGGAGCCGTGGTATCTGGGGCTTGATGCGACCCGCACGCGCCAGCCGGGAATTCCCACGGTGGAAAACCCGCGCACCGGCGCTTACGCGAAAATGATCGAGCGCGGACGAGACTTGCACGAGTTGCACGCGCTCATTGCGCCGCGACCTTTCTTCGTGTCGGGCGGCGCCGAGGATTCCCCGTCGCGTTGGGTTGCACTGAACCACGCCGTGGCAATGAATCGAATGCTCGGCTATACGAACCGGGTCGCGATGACGAATCGCAAAGAGCATTTGCCGGACGAGGAATCGAACGCGCGACTCTACGCGTTCTTCGAGCACTTCCTGCAACGCCGTTAGCGCGCCGCTTACTTCGTCTGCGCGAAAAGCATCAGCACGCGCGGACCTTTTTCGGTCGGCAATGCGAATTGCTTCTCATCGAAGCCCATCGGCAGGGCCAGCCCATCGCAGGCCGGGTCGTGAACGGGTTTGCCATTCACGAGCAACACGTAGTGATGCGTCTTTTTTCCCTGGATGCCCTGGATGGTCACGGTCCAGGTCTGCTGCACCGGATCGTGCGTGAGCGAAACCGTTTGCCAACGCGTGAACGAGCCGACGATTTCGACGCTCACGGGTTTCTCGACCAGCTCGACGCTCGGCTTCCAACGAAAGATCCGCGCGTAAGTGTCACGCGGATTTTCCGGACGACGCTGCATCGTCGCTCTTGAGTTTGAAGTGGGAATTCGAACCGCGGGGGTTGTCGGTGCGGCCGGTTTGCGGCCAAGTAGGTTGCCAATTTTTGCCAACATTGTGTTTCGTGTGTCTGTCGTCTGGGTAATTGGGGGCGGACTTCATCAAAACATTGCGCGCGATGCAACTCCTGATCGCTTCAAAGTGGAAAAAATTTCACGCGTGTCGGAGCAACGCGGACATTTGAAGTAGGATAACGAAATTTTTCTGGCGGTGAAGGTCCGCGCCGCGCGCTCACGGCAGGTCAACGCATGACAATCATCAGCGTGAAACCGTCATATCCCTTACTGCCCACGGTCTGGATGGCCGTGGCGCTGACGCGCGGCTCGGCGGCGACCAGTTCATGGAAACGCCTCACGCCTTGCACCAGTGGGTCCTTGCTGGCTGCGTCAATCACCGCGCCTTTGCGCACGACATTGTCGGCGACGATCACAGTGCCGCGCCGCGAAAGTTTCAGCGCCCAGGTGAAATAGCCGGGATAGTTGTTCTTGTCCGCGTCAATGAAGATGAAATCAAACGGACCGCGACGCTCGGCGGCCAGTTGTGGCAAAGTCTCCAGCGCAGCGCCGACGCGCAACTCCACGACATCTGTCAGGCCCGCGCGGGCAATGTTAATGTGCGCGACTTCCGCGTGCTTCGGTTCAAACTCCAGCGTGATGAGCCGTCCGCCGGGCGGCAACGCGCGCGCCAGCCAGATCGTGCTGTAGCCACCGAGCGTGCCAACTTCCAAAATATTGCGCGTGCCCTGCGCCTGCGCCAGCAACTGCAAGAGCTTCCGCTGATTCGGCGTCACGCTGATCGACGGCAGGCCGGCGTCGGCGGAAGTTTTGAGCGCCGCCTCCAGCGCGGCGTCAGGCGACAAAAGTGTGTCGGTGATGTAGCGGTCCACCGCAGTCCATTGCTCCTGACTCATAAACGGCTGCGCAGCGTGACTAGTTGGGGGATTGAATCAAGGGCGCATTCGGAGCGCGACTGTGCGACCCGCCGCATAGCGCCGACAGTGACTCAAGAATCCAACAGGGCAGGCCCTACCAGTTTCGCAGAAAAGGCTAAATGCTTCTTAAAAATAGGGTCTGGAAGCGGAACTGCCGGTCGGATGTTACACCTGAATTCTACCATGTAGTATCGACGTTTTGTCTTTGGATGTTCTGCCACTCCGATTATTTCGTCCGCTCGCATTATTGACCTCTGCATGATTTCGAACAGCGCTTTGATTTTTTCCGAAACCTTGGGATTTCTTCGCAATCGAGCAATTGATCCAACTTGGCCATCAATTGTGAATTGCCAATGGGTTTCCAAAGTTCCCAATAGACTTTTTTTGTCATCCTGATAAAACGGTCGCAAATCTATCACTAATTTCGAACCGCGGAATGAAATTAGTTTTTGTTGTTGTTTGCCGCCGCGATCAAAATTATCGCCTTCCGCCAAAATACGCTCACGGTAATCTTCTTTGTGAACGCTTTGTTGGCGTTTTCCTTTTTCGTAATCAAACTTTCTGGTGAGACCACCGGGCATGGAATTTAATTATTATGAATTATTTCTTCTTCCTCTGCACCTTTGCCGCGACTTTCAGGCGTAGCGCGCTCAGGCGGATGAAGCCGGTGGCGTCGTCCTGATTGTAGGCTTTGGTCGGGTCGGTTTCCATCGTGGCGATGTGCGGCTTACTCAAACAGCGGTGGAAAATCTCTTGCGCCGTGCAGCACGCGTGCGATTTCGACACCGTTTTCCATTGGGCGATAGAAGATGACGTAACGACCGACGGGAAAACTTCGCAAATTGGACGACAATTCTTCTCGTTGCCTTCCCATGAGTGGCATCGACGCCAACGTGACAAATCGGGAGACGAGGGCGCGAATAAGTTTGTCTGCCGCGTCCGGATTGTCTTGCGCGATGTAAAACCAGATTTCCTCCAAATCTGCTCTTGCCGCATCAGAAACCCGATACTGGTTCACGTCTCAGGACTTCTTTCGAGCGCCCTTTAATCGCTCACGGCCCGAGCGTCCGACGTCCTCGGCCAACCGCATCGCGTTCGTTTGATCGTAAGTCTGGTAGCGCCCGCCATCCAATTGCTTAATGCCCACTGCAATATCGCGTTTCAGTGCGGCAAGTTGTCGTTGTCTGAACGCATCCGACTCAATCCACCAGCGAAACAGTTCGTATTGCTCATCCGGATCGAGCTTGACAGCCGCGGCTTTGATTTTTTCTACGGCGCTCATGGTTGAATCTTAACACGCCACCACGAGCCTTCGATCTATTTCTTCCTCTGCACCTTCGCCGCGACCTTCAGGCGCAGGGCGTTGAGCCGGATGAAGCCGGTAGCGTCGTCCTGGTTGTAGGCTTTGGTCGGGTCGGCTTCCATCGTGGCGATGTGCGGGTTGTAGAGGCTCACCGGGGATTTGCGGCCCGCAACCATGATGTTGCCCTTGTAAAGTTTCACGCGCACCGTGCCGGTCACGTTCTTCTGGCTCTCGGTCACGTAGGCCTGGAGCGCGAGGCGTTCGGGCGCGAACCAGAAGCCGTTGTAAACGAGTTCGGCGTACTTCGGGATGAGCGCGTCGCGCTGGTGCATGACCTCGCGGTCCATCGTGAGCGTCTCCATCTGCCGATGCGCGAAATGCAGGATCGCGCCGCCGGGTGTTTCATACACGCCGCGTGATTTCATGCCCACGTAACGGTTCTCCACCATGTCCACGCGCCCGACGCCGTGTTTGCCGCCGAGTTTGTTGAGCGCCTTCATCACGCCGAGAGGCGAAAGCTTTTTGCTGTTCACGGCCACGCAATTGCCTTTCACGAAATCGAGCGTGACAAACTCCGGTTTGTTCGGCGCGTCTTCGGGAAACACGGAGAGCGTGTTGAAATAGCCGCGATATTTCGCCTCGCCTGCGTCGAACCACGGGTCTTCAAGAATGCCCGCCTCGTAGGAAATGTGCAGAAGATTGCGGTCCATTGAGAACGGTTTCTTCGCGCTGGCCTGCACGGGAATCCTGTGGCGGTCGCAGTAATCAATCATCTCCTGCCGGCCGGGAAATTCGCTGCGATACCGCTCGTCGCGCCACGGGGCGATGACTTGCAAGTCCGGCGCGAGCGCAGCCGCGGTGAGTTCAAAGCGCACCTGATCGTTGCCCTTGCCCGTCGCGCCGTGGGCGATGGCGTCGGCCTTTTCTTTTTTCGCGATCTCGACCATGCGCTTGGCGATCAGCGGGCGTGCGATGCTCGTGCCGAGGAAGTATTGGCCCTCGTAAATTGCGCCCGCGTGGATCATCGGATAGATGAAGTCCGTAGCGAATTCCTCCTGGAGGTCATCGATGTAAATCTTCGATGCGCCAGTCTTGAGGGCTTTCTTTTCAAGGCCATCCAATTCCTCCTCCTGTCCGATGTCAGCACAGAAGCCGATCATTTCGGCGTTGTACTTGTCCTTGATCCAGGACATGAGAACCGAGGTGTCGAGACCGCCCGAGTAAGCGAGAACAATTTTCATAAGTAAGCCAATCTAGAAATCAGGGGCGCATCATCACGAAAGAGCGGAGCGTGAAAAGAAGAAATTGGCACGTGCTATGGCCGCGGCCGCAACTCAGCCAAGCACCGGGGTAGGGACGCCGCGCCGCGGCGTCACCGCCCGCGCAGAGCGGGCGGAACATCGCCAAGTCGGCATCATTGGCGTATCCCATGTTGCGCCGCTGGTACGCGGCGCGGACGGCGCAGCGCGCCTTCCCTACCATGCGCTGGCGCGGGGGCTCGCCAGTGGCCTCATGGCCGCTTGTCCCGAGGTGCCTTGAGAACACGCCGTCCACCTTCGAAAAGCTCTTCGCCCACGTCCTCGATAACGCCGCTGTGTCGCCGCAGCGTGCGCAAGGAGGAGCGCGCAAGTTTGCCCAGGCCACGTGGAGTAAAGACGTATTCCGCTACGGTCGTGGCCGCGAGCATCGGGTTGAACTCGCGCATGTGCCACATGACGTTCACGAGATCGCGCATCGATTTTGCCGCCGGTTCGCGCACCGATCGCAGGATGAGCAACGTGAGCAGGCTGAGCGCAATTGAGCCGCAGATAACGAGATGGTAGCGCGTGAGCGGTTGGCCAAAGAGTGTGCCAAAACGTTCCGGTAGATTTCGCAGAACCACGCCACCCAACACAGGTCCGAGCGCGACGAGCAGATTCGTGAAGCTGAAATAGACGGACAAATAATGCGCGCGGTTTTCGGCCGGGACCATTTTGATCATCAGATTGAACTGTCCCATGTTCTGAAAGCCCGCGAGCATGAAGCCCGTTAAGAAGTAGGTCGCGTAAAGATAAGCGTGGTGCGCGGGAGACGCGAACAACCATGAAATCCCGGCCAGGGTGAGCCAGATCAATGCGGTCGTGAGCATCACGGGCTTGTTGCCGAACCGGTCCACGAGCGTGCCCCAAGTGCGAAGAGAGAACAGCAGGCCGAGGGTTTGCACCGTGGTGAGCACGACCAGATCGCCGAGGGTGAACGGCAATTCCTTGAGCACGAACACGCTGTAGAACGGTTGTCCCGCGTTGAAAAACAGGCCGAACAAACCGGTGAAGAGCAGCAGGCGTACGAAGTTCTTATCGCGAAAGACAGCGGTGAACGTATCGAGTGGAGCGCGCTGCGGCTGTACTTCCATAACGCGCGCCGGGAATTTCATTCGCGTGAGAAAGAACAATCCGATGAGCCGCGCGCACGCCGCGATGGTGAAGATGATTCCGAAGACGAAGAGCACGTTGCCGAAGTGTTCCGCGAGCTGGCCGGCTACCAACACGGCGACCAGCGACCAGAAGCCGAACATCATGTTGCGCGTGCCGAAATATTTTCCACGGATGTTCAACGGCACCAGTTCGGAGATCGAAGCAGACCAAGTCACGCCGCAGACAGCGTTGCCGAGGTTTGAAATAAACACGATGACCGCGAAGAGGGCGTGCTTCGCTTCGCCGAGCCACGGAAAAAGCAAAGTCAGGAGCCAAGGCAGGGCGTTGATGAAAAATGTCACGGACATGATGCGGTGCAGCGACCAGTGACGTTGCAGCCAAAACGTGATGGGTGGTTGGAGAAACAGGCAGATGAACGGCATGGCGGCGAGCAGGCCGATGGCGCTGTCCGACCAACCGAGCGCCTTGACCGCGAAGCCGATCAAGAACGGCATGTTCCCCAAAGTGAGCGTGAGCATGGGGACGCTGAAGCACGCTTCGATCGTGCAGTTTTTCAGTGAGAGGAGCAGCTCCCGTTTTCGTAAGACGTTCACCGTGCGCGCGACTTCTCGCATGAGCGGACAAAGCGCGCAAGCCGCTCTGAATTGAAAATGGCTTTCACGGCAAAAAGAGCGTCACTATTCTGCACGCGTTTCGCGGCTTGAAATGACTTCTTCGGAAAAACTTCTTCGTGATCTGATTGCGCTGCCGAGCGTGAATCCCGCCTTCATGCCGCCGAATGATCCGCGCGCGGGCGAACGGCACGTGGCGGATTTTTTGACGGCAATAGCGGCGCGTGGCGGCCTGGAGGTCGAGCGCCGCGAAGTCTTTCCCGGCCGCAGCAATGTGCTCGCGCGCATTCGGCCCGCCGGACGTGTCAAACGCCGCGTCGTGCTGGCGCCGCACATGGACACCGTCGGCCACGCGGAAATGCCGGATGATTTGTTTCGTCCAGTGAAGAAGGGCGACCGGCTGTTCGGGCGCGGCGCGTGCGACACCAAAGGTTCCGTGGCCGGGATGCTCACGGCGATGTTGAACGCGGCGCGTGGATTGGAACGTCCCGTCGAGACGGAAATTGTTTTTGCCGCCCTCATTGATGAAGAAAACATCCAGAGCGGATCACGCGCCTTGGTGCGTGACGGCTTTCGCGCGGATCTGGCGATCGTCGGCGAACCGACGCTGCTGAAAGTCATCACGGCGCATAAGGGCGATCTCTGGCTGACGCTGCGCACGCGTGGGAAAGCAGCTCACGGCGCCCGACCGGAGCTGGGACGCAATGCCGTTCACGCCATGGCGCGCGTGGTCGAGTTTTTGGAAACGGATTATGCGCGGCTGTTGAAGAAGAAACGTCATCCGTTGCTCGGCACGGCGACGGTCAACGTGGGTTCCATTCGCGGCGGCACGCAGCCGAACATCGTGCCGGACTGGTGCGAAATCTCCATTGATCGCCGCACGATGCCCGGAGAGACGAATGCCGCGGTGATGCGCGAAATTCGATCGTTACTTCGCGCGGGCGGGTTCGCGGTCGAAGTCGCCGATGACAAGAGCGCCGCGCCCTGTTGGCCCATGGAAACCAACGTTGATTCGCCGCTGGTCCAGGCGCTAATGCGAATTGTTCAACAGCGCTCGCCACTCGGTGTTCATTACTTCAGCGACGCGTCGGTGTTTGCACGGAGCGGCACACCGGCGATTTTGTTCGGTCCCGGCGATATTGCCCAGGCACATACCGCGGACGAATGGATCTCCCTGCGTTCTTTGGAACGTGCCACCGCTATGCTGACGCGGTATCTGCGCTCTTTGGCATAGGTTCGGCGCGTCGATTGAACTGCCGCGACATCTGACCACCGCGCCGGCTAGACGGCGTGAGCCGGCGCGTGGAAATGTTCGTCCTCGGTCGCAGGTGGCGCCTCGTCCGACCTCTTTTGCGGCCCCGGATGCATGCCCATGCGTTTGCGTTTGCGGTAGAGCGTCGCCGGGTCAATGCCGAGAATCTGCGCCGCTTCGCCAAGGCTCGGCGTGCTCATGATGATACGCTTTATATGTTCGGCTTCGAGTTCTTCGAGTGAAGTTTTTGAGCCAACGCTCACGCCGCTGCTGCTCGGGCGGTGCAGATTTTCCGGCAGATCGGTGATGTCGATTTCCTTCTTGTCCGCGAGGATCGTGGAACGTTCGATCACGTTGCGCAGTTCACGCAAGTTGCCCGGCCACGAATACGTCTGCAACGCGTGCAGAGCGGCGGGCGTAAAGCTGCTCAAATCCTTGCCGACCTGGTTGCCGAAAAAGCGCAGCCATTCCTGCGCGATGCGCGGGAGATCCCCAGGCCTTTCGCGCAGCGACGGCATGCGAATCGAAATGACGTTCAAGCGATAATAGAGGTCTTCCCGGAACTGCCCGTTCTTCGCGGCCTGTTCGAGATCGCGATTGCTCGCGGTGATCAACCGAACGTTCGCGCGGCGCAATTTTGTTTCGCCGACGCGCTCGTATTCCTTGTCCTGCAACAGACGCAGGAGCTTCGGTTGGATCTCCAAGGGCAGTTCGCCAATCTCATCGAGGAACAACGTGCCGCCGTCGGCTGCGGCGACTTTGCCGAACGTGTCCTGCACCGCGCCGGTGAAAGCGCCTTTCACATGGCCAAACAATTCACTCTCCAGCAACTCACGGGAAAGACTAGGGCAACTCACGGTCACGAAAGTTCGATCCGCTTGCGGACTGCGCTGGTGGATGGCCCGCGCCAGAACGCTTTTGCCGGTGCCGCTTTCGCCTTGAATCAGAATGGTCGCGGGCGTGGCGGCCGCCTTGAAGGCCAGTTCGTAAATTTTCTGCATGATCGGCTCCACCGATTCGAGAATGGGCGTGGGCGCTTCGGCGGAAACACGGGATTCCAATTCCGCGACCTTGTTTTCGAGTTGGCGCGTGCGGGCAACCTTGGCCAAGGCCTGTTGAAGCTGATCGGGCGTGTAAGGTTTGGCTAGATAATCAAACGCTCCCTGCCGCATGGCCGTCACCGCCGTCTCGATGGTGGCAAACGCGGTGGTGACGATGATCGCCAGCCTCGGTTGGGCCTTGAGCAACTTGCTCATGAGCTCCAATCCGTTTTCTTCGCCGAGCCGCAGATCAAGAAGCGCGATGTCGAACGTCTCCTTTTCCAACTCCTGCATTGCACTGCGGCTATTGGCGGCGGCCACCACATCGTGGCCCATGCCCTTCAAGACTGGAACGACGGTGCGCCGAACATTCATGTCGTCGTCGATTAAGATAATTCGCATGATTTTTTCTCTCCTCTGCCGAAACAGTTACCTCATCTTTCGCTCCTTGCAACCGGCAGCGTGAAATTCGCAATGAAGTTCCTCCAAAAAAAATCACCTTCCCTGTCCGCGTGAAGCGCAGAACTGAAAAGGTGATCGGCGAAATCTCCGTCTTTACCGCACGCGGCGACCGAAGATCAGCGAAACCAGAAACAGCACCAAGAACACGACGAACAGGACTTTCGCGATCCACGCCGCAGTACCGGCGATGCCCGCGAAGCCGAGGAACGCCGCGATCAGCGCCACGACCAGGAATATGATTGACCAGCTTAGCATACGTCTCTCCGTTGTTGGTTGTTTGCCCGTCACCAGTTTCTAGCTACCGATGTGCCATCAAATGCGTTTCATCGGAGAGCGATGAGCGCTGTGGGGAAATAGCACCACGAAGAAACTTTGAAGAAGCGATCTCGCCCGCAGTTTGCAACTCCGGCCCGCGTTTGAATTGCAGTTTGCCCCGGTTTTTTTCTGCTTAGTCGCAAAGTCCGCAAAGGGACGCGAAAGCCAGCCACCATCATTCGGCGAGGAACTCCAGCAAAAAGTGATCAGATCCGTGTCCGAAACTCGATTACGCCTCCTTCCTGCGCGCCCTTCGCGGACTTTGCGTGAGGCTTCTGCTGCATCGCTCCGGCTCAACCGCAGCGAAACGAGATGCGCGCGATCATGGTCTTGCCGAAACTGTTCTGAAGCCGATCGAGAATTTCCTTGCGGCGGTAGCGGACAATTTCCGAGAGCCAGGTGCTGTTGTCCACGGTCACGAACAGCGTCCCTTTGTTGATTCCCGTGGGCTGCGCGTGCGCGGCGATGTTGGGATCGATGAGGCTGTTCCACACGCTGACAATCTCGGCTTCGGCGCGACGGCGTTCCATGCCAAGGCCTTTCATCACGCCGCCGATGAGTTGCTCCGCATTCTTTTCGTTGCGCGCGCCGGCCTTCACGAACGGCGTTACGTCCACGCCGCGCCACGCCGCGAGCACGCGTTCGCGCGGGGACGACCTAGGCGGCCCGAGCGGCGGTACGAATCTTCGTGGCGGCAGACTCATTTAGGACGGGAGCATGGCTTTGCTCGTGTTGCTCGTCCAGCACGAGCACGCCGTGCGGAGGCAGATCGTACGCCCCGGTGAAAGTATTGCCGGAAAGAAAATCGTGCATCGGCTTGTAGAAGTGCAAACGCACCGGCGAGTTCAGGTGATTGAGGAGAAAATAAATTTTGTGACCATCCTTCTCGCGCATCGACACCTCGATCGTGTCCGGCACTTTGAGGAGCGGGTGGAGGTTGCAAAGATTGCGTAGCCACGTGATGAGGTCGTTGTAGAAAGGCTGGGTGCTCATGGTGCCGATGTAAACCGCGTGGCCGTCGCCGAAGTGGTTCATCGTCATCGCCGGTTTGCCTGCATAAAAATCTTTCGAGTAGGTCGCAATGATCTGGCAGCCCTTCGGCTCGATGATGTCGCACCACAAGCGTCCGGGGTGCAGATGCGTCGCAGGAAAGCCGGCGCGGAACGACAGGTGATTCTCTTCGCCTTCAGGCAACGGATCAAACTCGCGCACTTCGAGGCCGAACACGTCCGTCAGGTTGTGCGGATAGCCCGTGTCCGGCGCCATGTGATGCTCGTCCACCAACCCGGTGTTGAACGTGCTCACGAGCGTGCCGCCGTTCTGGACGTAAATTTTCAGCAAGTCCGCTTCACCCGCCGCAAGCAAGCTGAGCGAGGGAGCGAACACAATTTTGTATTTCGATAAATCCTCGCAGGGCCGGGCGAAATCCACGGGGATGTTGCGGTCGTGCAGCGCAGTGTAAAAAAGCTGGATGTGATCGCGATAACGAAAGGCGTCGTTGGGTTGGTTCGTGTAACGCAGGCTCCAGGCGTTTTCGTGGCTGAACAGGATGCAGACATCCGCGGCGACGCACGTGCCCTTCAACACTGGCCCGAGACTTCTCAACTCATGGCCGATCTGTTTGATCTCCTGGTAAGCGCGCGTGTTCGGCGAACCGTCATGTCCGAGGACACCGCCGTAAAACTTCTCGGGGCCTATACGCGGTTGTCGCCACAAGAAATAGAGCACGCCGCACGCGCCGCGTGAAACGAGCTGATGCGTGAAGAGCCGCACCACGCCGGGCCGCACCAGCGAGTTCACCTTTTGCCAGTTCACGGCGCCGGCTTTTTGTTCGATGACCCAGAAGCCGCAATCTCCGTCGGGCGTCCGCACGTCGCGCTTCTTTAACGAACGGATCATGTCGATTTCACACGCCAGTTCCGCCGACTTCGTGTTGATGGTCGCGTTGCTGTCGAGCGACACGAAGTCGAGAACTTCCGCCAAGTCAAAATGGTCGTAGCGCCGCGACAGCGCGCGCAAATTGTTGGTCACGGGAATGCCCGGCGTCAGCTCGCGCAGCAGGTCCGCCTGCATGCGCATGTAAGCAACGAGCGTGTCACTGGAGAAACGCATCCAATCGATGAGCAGCGCTGGGTTGTGCGGATAAGGCGCGTGCTTTGGCATCGGCACATCTTCGAAATGCGTCACGCGTTGCGCCCAGAAACTCAATCCGAGCATGTCGTTGAGACGCCGGATCGTTTCGTATTTGGCCTTGAGCCACGCGTGCCAGTCATGGCGTGTCTCGTCGTTGAAGGAAACCTCCGTGCTGTGCCCGCCGATGCCGTTGTCGATTTGCCAGGCGATGAGCGCCGGATGCTGGCCGAGCGCGCCAGCGAGAGCGCGGACGATCTTCTGCGAGTAGTCCCAATATACGCCGCTGTTCATGCAGTAAGCGCGCCGCGTGCCTTCGTGGCTAATCCGCCCGTGTTCATCCAGCGGAAGAATTTCCGGATGTTTTTTCGCGAGCCAAATGGGTGGCGCGGCCGTCGGCGTGCCGAGGACAACTTTGATCCCGGCATTGCCGAAGAGATTCATGGCACGGCGCATCCAATCGAAGTCCAAACGTCCCTCCTCCGGCTCATATAGTCCCCACGCGAACTCGCCCATGCGGACGACGTTCACGCCGGCTTCGAGCATCAGTTGAATGTCGTCTTCCCAGCGGGACTCCGGCGCGTCAGGCGTGCCGGCATAAGGATAGACCCAGTGTTCAGGATAGTAATCGACACCGAAATACATACACGTGCTCCCGGGTTGAATGTTCATCGCACTCTAGCCCCGTGATGGAAGTCGGCAATGCTCAAAAAGGTAAAACCTGTGAGGACGCGAAACTGAGAATAAACAGCGGTCAGCTCTTAATCATAATCGTAATCCTGTTCTTAACCTTCCGGGTGATTTCCGGATTAAGATTAGGATTACGATTATGATTAAGATCAGGAGCCCGGTGGACTTGCGTCGCCGGCACTTTTGAATTTCATTCCGGCCCTTCCGTCCAACGCCGACTAAAATTCGTTGGCTGGCGAATGAGCGCGACCCGGATGGGTCGCGCTGTTTCGTCGGGCGACAGAAGCAAAAGCAAAATAATGTTTCGTTCATCGTTGAATCTGTTGGTGCGCGCCGCATGCGCGCTGGTTGTTTCTGGATCTGTGTGCGCTTTCGCCGCGGAACGCAAAGCTGGCGTCGCTTATTTTCAGGAAGACTTCCCGTTCCAGGGCGCGTGCATCACCGCCAAAGGTCCCGGCACTAATGTAGCCATGAAGGGCCTGGCCATCCGCCTGGGCAACGGCGCGAACATGCTTTGGGACACGGACCTGTTGCGCGTCGCCGCGGGTTGGACCGGTGGCTACATCACGAGCAAAGGTGTCGCGTACGACGGCGGTCACGGCACGCATCCCGCAATCCTCGGCGAACAATTTTTCGGCACGAAGCAAGGACCCGGATGGGCCAATGCCAAAGGAGAATTCGTTGATAACCGCACGGAACCGTTTGGACCTTTGGCGAAGGATTGGTGCCGTTGGGATGGCCTGTATGTGAACGGCGCCGACGTGGTCCTCGCTTACACCGTCCTCGGCACGAAGATCTTCGAGCGGCCCGCCAGCGTCTCGGACAGTGGATTGATCGCATTTGTCCGCACGTTCAAAATTGAAAACGCCAAAGCCAATCTTGCGACGATCATTGCCGAGGGCAGCAGTGGCGCTGCTGAATCGCAGAATGACTCCGCAACTCTGCCGGTGGGTACGAATTCGACTGTGGTGATGCTCACCAGCGCGCCCAAAGGCGTGAAGCTCTCCGCCGACGGGACGCGCATCGTCCTGAACATTCCGAAAGGCACAAAGGACGCGCTCGTCAACGTCGTGATCTGGACCGGGGCCAAAGAGAACGCCGGGAAAGTTTCCGCGCTGGCTTCCGTGGCCAAGCCGCAGATGATTGATTTCAAAAAAGGTGGCACGCCCCACTGGCCCGAAGCCGTCGCGGCGAAAGGATCGTTGAATACGAGCCAGACGCCGGACGGCGCTTACGTCACCGATTCGATTACCGCGCCGGTGCCGAATCCGTGGAACCGCCGCGTGCGCTTTGGCGGCATGGACTTTTTCTCGGATGGCAAACGTGCCGCGCTTTGCACGCACGAAGGCGACATCTGGATCGTCGAAGGCATTGACGACAAGTTGGACAATTTGAAGTGGCGCCGCTTCGCCTCGGGCCAGTATGAAACGCTCGGGCTGGTGATTGTGAAGGATGTTATCTACACCTCGGGCCGCGATCAGATCACGCGCTATCACGATCTCAATGACGATGGCGAAGCGGACTACTACGAGAATTTTAACAACGAGGTCATGTCCACCGAAGGCTTCCATGAATTCGTCTTCGATTTGCAGACGGATGAGGACGGCAACTTTTACTTCGCCAAGGCGAATCCCGTGAACAGTGGCGGGGGCGGGTTCGGCAATCAGAAAGCTTCCGCGGGCAACGGCACGGTCTGCTCTCACTCCGGCTGCGTGTTCAAAGTGAGCAAGAACGGCAAAAAGTTTGAAGTGCTCGCCCGCGGCTTCCGCGCGCCGAACGGAATTGGTGTCAGCCCCGATGGCCAGGTCACGACGAGTGACAACGAAGGCACGTGGGTGCCGACGACGCCGATCAATTGGATTAAGCCTGGTGGTTTCCACGGCGTGATCAACGAACGGACACCGAAGGAACTGTCGGATAAGTTCATCCCGCCGCTGGCGTGGCTCGCGAAGGATTACGACAACTCGGGCGGCGGGCAGATCTTCGTGACGAGCGACAAGTGGGGGCCGTTCAAAGGCGAGTGGCTGCACGAGTCCTACGGCAAATCGAGTTTATTCCTGATTATGAAAGAGCGCGCGGGCAAAGGTCTCATGCAAGGCGGCGTGGTGAAGTTTCCAATCAAGTTCACGTCGTCGGTAATGCGCGCGCGTTTCAATCCGAACGACGGGCAGCTTTACGTCGCGGGCCTCAGCGAGTGGCAGAGCAACGCTGCGAAGAACACGGGCTTTGACCGCGTGCGTTACACGGGAAAGAAAGTTTATTCCGTGAGCGGCTTGAAAGTGTTGAAGGACGGCGTGCAACTCACTTTCACGCAACCGCTTGCGACTGACAGTGTCGCGGACTTGCAGAATTGGAGTGGCAAACGATGGAATTATTTGCGATCAGAAAAATACGGTTCGGATGAGTTATCACTCGTTCAAGATGTGAATAGTAAGTCGAAACGCGGTCGTGATGTGGTCAACATTACTGGAGCCAAGCTTTCCAAGGACGGCAAAACAGTGAGCCTTCAAATCGCTGACTTCAAACCGGTGATGAGCGAGACGATCCGGTTCAACCTCAAGGCTGCTGACGGCACGCCGCTCGCGCAGGAGTTGATGCACACGATCCACGCGCTGCCTTGATGATGTTTCGAAGTGTGTTTAGCGTCTGATGCACGGGGGTGGCTCACCGCCACTGATTTCTATATGGGTGTGATCAGATTGTGGTTCAGATCGGTAGGGCGCGTCGCTCCGCGCGCGCCGTTTCCGAGAACGGACGTGCGGTTCGGCGCGCGCGGAGCGACGCGTCCTACCTTACTGGCAATAGCTTTGGCGTTCTGCGCCTGCATTTATTCTTCGATGGCCGCCGACACCAATGGATTTGCCGTCAAGTTCACTTCAGCGGACGGCAAGGTTTCGGATGTGATGGTGCTCCCAAACTTGTGGCTTTACGTCGAAAGCGGCAAATCGGCGACGCCTTTTGTTCCCGCGGGAAAGTTCACGGGGGTATTCGAAGGCGGCATCAACGGTGATTTGCGCACGGACTATTTTTTCAAAGCAGAGGAACTCAGCGGGTCGTTGAAGCTGGAGATCAACAACGCGGTGGTGCTGGAGACTTCCACCGCCAACACGCTCAGCGGCAAAGTGCAGATCAACAAAGGGCCGAACGCGGTGCGGGCGACGTTCACGAGCGCGGGCGGTGGTGATTCGGCCTTGCGCCTGGGCTGGACGGAGAAGGGCACGAATGTGAACCCCATTCCGAACACGATCATCACGCATGCCCGCACGCCCGAACTGCAAAAGGCGGAGATGGTTTATCTCGGGCGCGAACTGTTCCTCGAGAATCGCTGCGCGAAATGCCACGTGGAAAATTTTCCGTCACCCGTGCCGGAACTCGCGATGGATGCGCCGGGCTTCGATGGCATCGGCGCACGGCGGAATTACGAATGGCTGGCGAAATGGATCCTCGCTCCGAAGGCGACGCGGGCGTCCGTTCACATGCCCAAGCTGTTGCACGGCACGAAGGCGAAGGAAGACGCCGAAGCCATCGCGGCATTTCTCGCGACATTGAAAACGGAGCTGCCAGTTCCGTCAGTCTCGAAAGCGGCGCCATTCGGCTATAACTCGAAAGCCTTCGCGGAAATTAGCCAACGTTCCGGCGTGAGTGCAAAAGCTGTCGGCGAGGAAAACGCCGCGCCTGCTGATCCGAACCAGGAGCGAAAGCCCATCTTCGAGCGGCTGCATTGCGCGGGCTGCCACAACGCGCCGGGCAGCAGCGAAATCGATCCGGCGAAGCTTTCACTCGGGTACGTGGCGCAAAAGTTCGCGCCTGGAAAACTGGCCGAGTTTCTGAAGGCGCCGGAGAAGCAGTTCGCCTGGATTCGGATGCCCAATTTCAAACTCGCCGAGGCCGAGGCCAAGGAACTCGCGGAGTTCTTGCTGAAGAGCGTCGAGAGTGCATCCGGGAAAGCTGCGCCTGCGGACAAGGCCATCATCGAACGCGGGCAGACTTTGGTGCAAAGCACGGGCTGTCTGAACTGTCACACGGCCGGAAAGCTAGAGAATAAGTTCATGGCTCCCGGTCTCGCGAAACTGACGAAGGAATCAAAGGGCTGCCTTGCGGAAAAACGTGACGAGAAATCCAAGGCGCCAGACTTCACCTTCAGCGGCTCGGAGCGCGAGGCTTTACTAGCCTTCGTCAAAACGGATTTCGCGTCGATCTCGCGCCATGCGCCCATGGAGTTTGCTGCTCGCGAAACGCGGCTGTTGAAATGCACCGCCTGCCACGGGCAGATCGATCTCGTGCCGCCGCTCGAAGTGGTCGGCGGCAAGTTGAAGCCTGAGTGGACCGCAGCGTTCCTCGGCGGAGAGCCATTCAAAGTGCGCGCGGACATTCATCCCAAAGGCGAGTTGTGGGTGAACGCGCGGATGCCGGCGTTTCAGTCGCGCGCATCGTCGCTTGCTGGGGCGCTGGCCGCACAGCAGGGCTACGCTCCAAGGTCGCGCGACGAAGGACCGATCGATGAAGAAGCGGCAAAGATCGGCCACAAGATGGTGGGGAAGGACAACGGGCTTTCCTGCATCTCGTGCCATGCCGTGAATGATTTGCCTGCGCTGGAAGTGTTCGAGAGCGAGGGGCTGAATTTCGGTCTCACGGGCGCGCGTCTTCTAAAGCCGTATTTCTTTCGCTGGATGCGCAGCCCCTTGGCCATCGATCCACAGACGAAGATGCCGGGGTATTTCGAGGATGGGAAGAGCGCGCTGACCGATTATTACGAAGGCGATGCGGAGAAGCAGATCAACGCGCTCTATGAATATATTCGCTTGGGCGAGAAGATGGCGGCGCCGGTGACGGGGCAGTGAGAAGATCCAAACATCAAGTTCCAAGCACCAAACGGTCCTGGGAGTCTGAGTTTCAAAAATGATCTGCCAAGGTTGATGGCTGTTTGGATTTTGGTTTGGTGTTTCTCTCGATCTTGGATCTTGGTGTTTGGATCTTTTTCCCGGCTGGCTTTTTCCCCGCGCCTCGGAATTATCACTGCCATGAAAGCCTTTTCGATTTTTTGCGCGCTGCTGGCTCTCGCTTCGGCCCACGCCGCTGAACTCAACCGCCTGACCGAAGAGGAGAAAGCCGTGGGCTGGATGCTCTTGTTCGACGGCAAAGACCTGAGCGGCTGGCGGCAATACGGAAAGCAGACGCCGCCGGGTGAGGGCTGGAAGGTGGAGGACGGCATTCTCAAAAAAGTCGCGAAGCAAAAGGGCGGTGATATCATCAACACGAACAAGTTCGACGATTTCGAATTTTATTGGGAGTGGCGTGTGGATGTGGGCGGGAACAATGGCGTGAAATATCTCGTGACCGAGCAGCGCCCCGGCGCGCCGGGCCACGAGTATCAGTTGATTGATGACACCGGGCACCCGGATGGAAAGCTCGGATCGCAGCGGCAAACTGCTGCGTTCTATGACGTATTGCCTCCGGACGAAAATAAGCCGTCGAAGAAAGCAGGCGAATGGAATTCATCGCGCATTGCCATCAAGGGCAACCACGTCGAGCATTGGTTGAACGGATCGAAAGTCCTTAACTATGAACTCGGCAGCGACGCAACGAAAGCGGCTATCGCCAAGAGTAAATTCAAGAGTGCTCCGAAGTTCGGCGAGAAGATCCAGGGCCACATCATGCTCACCGATCACGGCGATGAGGCGTGGTTTCGCAACATGATGATTCGCGAGTTGAAGTGAAATGTAACCGCACGATATGCACTGGCACGGGCGTGAGTTCTTCGATGGAAAATTTTTCGCCGCGCGCTCACCAGCGATTCAGCATGACGCGGCCGCGGATATGTTCCTCCACCAGAAACAGCGCGAGGAGAACAAACAAACCAGCCAGAGTGAATCCCAGCCAACGGAGAATTTTTCTGGTGCGCGACTTCATGCACGCACGGAGATCACGGCTTCAGAAAGAACCCGCGCTGCTTGTCGCTGATGGGTAGCGCCAGCTTTTCCATCACGGCCAGCAGGTCTTCCCACACTTTGCGCTTCTCACTGAACGACTGGTTGCGCAGCAAATACGCGGGGTGATACGTCGGCATCAGCGGCGTGTCGCGATACGTGTGCCACGTGCCGCGCAGCTTCGTGATGCCACTCTTGCCGAGCAATCCTTCCATCGCCGTGCCGCCAAGCGCGACCAGCACCTTGGGTTTAATTAAATCAATCTGCGCGTGGAGATAAGGAATGCACGTCTGCATTTCCTCCGGCGTGGGCTTGCGATTGCCGCTGCTGCCCGCCGGCATGTCAGGCCGGCACTTCAGAATGTTGGCGATATAAACTTTGTCCCGGAACAACCCCATGGCGTTAATCATTTTCGTGAGGGTTTGGCCCGCCGCGCCCACGAACGGCTCGCCCAGCGCATCCTCATCGGCGCCCGGCGCTTCGCCCACAAACATCAGATCCGCGTTGATGCTGCCCACTCCAAACACAACGTTCTGGCGCGTCGAGGCGAGATGCGGGCACTTCACGCATTGCATGGCGCGGTCGCGAAGCTCGGCAAAGGCTTGAACTTTCTCGGGGTCGGAAGGGAGTGAGATCGAAGGTTCTGGACGAACGCTCGGCGCGGCGATCGAAGCGGGCGCTACCGCAGGTGACTTCGCCGTTTCGACCGTCCGGGCTTGCGTCGGATGAGCCGGAGCAGACGCTCGCGTCCTGCTCCGGCCGCCATTCAGTGCGCGCAAAGTCTCCGCTTCGACGGGCAGAAATTGCGCTCCGCGCGCCTGGAGCGATTGCAAATGTTCAATCGTGGCATCGAGCAGCTGGTGAAATGGGGCCGACATCGGCGCGGAGATTAGCACGCGCCAAAAATGCCAACAGAAAATTTCTTCGCTTGGGCGAAACGGTTTGAACTTACAGAAGCAAACGAAGAGAACGAAGGTTCGGTCCGGGCGCCATTGTTTCTTCCGGCTTCGTTTCCTTCTGTTCCAACTCAGTTCTGCGGCCCGGTGTATTCGAGCCGGACGATTTGCGTGTCCTTATTATTGCCCCACGCTGTGCCGAACTCAATCAGGTAAAGGCAGCCGTCCGGTCCCAGTTCCATGTCCATCGGGCGCTTGAACGTCATGTCCTTCGCGATGCGTTCCATCTTCAGCGATCCGTCCGCGTTCTTCGCGATGTTGTCGTTTTCGTCCAGATGCACGGCGATGATCCAGTTGCGCGACCATTCGTAGATGAACAACGTGTGATCGTATTCCTTGGGCAGTTTCACCTTGGACTTGTTGTTCGGATCAAAATAATAAACCGGCCCGGCCATGGCCGTGCGTCCGCCGCCAGCATTCACGACCGGGAAACGCGCGGAGGCCCCGCCCGGATACCAGATGAACGCAGGCTGCGTCGGCGGCAATTCTTTGACGCCGGTGTTGTTCGGCGAAGTATTCACGGGGTGCGCGGGATCGAAAAAGATCGGCTGGCCGGCTATGTACGACGCGGGCGGCTTCAACGCAAAAGGGGGCAGGGAAGCCGGCTCCGGTTCACCCTTCTCCTTCGCTTCCTTCACCGCCTTCACGTGAGCGGTCTTAACTTTGTCGTACGCCGATTTTTCTTTATCATACGCCGCCTTCTCTTTGACGTATTGCGCGCGCGTGTCGAAATCAATTCGTGCATAAGGTTTGTTGTCGCCGCGCGAATACGGCCAGCCGAAAAAGCCCGGCTTCTTCGCCTGCATCACTTCGTCAAAGCCGCCCGGCCCGCGCTTGGGATCGAATCCGCCCGCGTCCGGCCCCACATCGCCCCAATACAAAATCCCGTTGCGCTGATCGATGGAAAGCCGATAACCGTTGCGCGTGCCTTTCACATAGACTTCCGGCCGCGTGCCCGGCGTGCCCGGCGGAAACAAGTTGCCCTTTGGAATCGTGTAAGTGCCGTCTGCTTCCGGGTGAATGCGGCTGATGCCTCCGCGCAAGTTATTCATGTTCGCGGAAGATTTTTGCGAATCCCACGGTGAGCGGCCGGGTCTGCCATCATGTGGCGAATAGCCGTCGGAGTCGAACGGGTTCGTGTTGTCGCCAATCGCAATGTAAAGATTTCCATCCTTGTCGAACCCCAGCGAGCCGCCGACGTGACAACACTCTTCGCGCTGCGTCGGAATATCGATCAATGCCTTCTCCGTTGTGAGATCTAGCTTGTCTCCGACGAGCGTGTAGCGCGATACGCGGATGATGCCGGTCTTTTTTCCGTTTGCGTCCTTCGTCATCTCCGGCAGGGAGTGATTCAGATAAACCCAATGGTTCTGGAGAAACTTCGGATCGAGCGTGATGCCGATCATGCCGTCTTCCAACCCGTCGAACACTTTGATCTGCGCGATCGTAACCGCCGTCTTGGTGTCGGGCTTCCACATTTTGATTACGCCGGCGCGTTCCGCGTAGAAGACCTGGCCATCGGCGGCGACAGCGAGTTCCATCGGATCTTTCACCGTGTCCTGCCATTCGCCATTCACGCGCTGGTCCGCGTCGAGAACCACTTTGCGGAAATTTCCATCGACTTGTTCGCCGGAAGGAACGGGCGTCTGGGGCGCGCTGGCTTTCGGCGTCTGGGTTTGTTGGGTGGCGGCCACCGCGGCAAAACAGAATGCGGTGGCGCTCAGGAACAGGATCTTGGCTGACTTCATGTGCGTCACC
>Ga0193753_10000936_pt1 | contig 26396 bp, 23 predicted proteins | sample H1c2metaG_FD_144925 | JGI IMG/M metagenome (GOLD analysis project Ga0193753, IMG submission 144925) | Soil microbial communities from a riparian zone of the East river system, Colorado, United States - H1c2 | ecosystem: Environmental > Terrestrial > Soil > Riparian zone | place: USA: East... | reverse complement strand
TCTGTGATGCCGAGCCCATCGCGTTCACCGAGAGGCTGGTCGTTGATGGTGACTCCACCCTTTATGACAAATGCATAGACCCCGTTCGATTTATCCTTCAAGGTATAGTTCGCAGAAGCGTCCTTGTCGAATTTTCCAAGTTGAAACCAGGCGTGCTGGTGGATGTTCAAGCCATCCTTATCACCCATGGGAGAAACGATATTCACGAAACTATTCTTCGCGGCATCGAGGTCGAATGCCCGTTGAGCATAGCGTGGTTCTACATTCTTCTTGTCGGGGAACACCCAGATCTGAAGAAGCTTGACAGACTCTTTTGCACTCTTGTTTTTTTCCGAGTGCTGAATGCCCGTGCCGGCACTCATCACCTGCACCTCGCCGGCGGTTATTACCCCGGTATTGCCCATGCTATCCTTGTGTTCGAGCTGTCCTTCCAAAGGGATGGTGATGATCTCCATGTTATCGTGCGGATGTGCGCCGAAGCCCATGCCGCCGCTTACGGTATCATCGTTCAATACTCTCAACACGCCGAAGTGGACGCGGGAAGGATCATGATACCCGGCGAAACTGAATGTGTGGTTCGCCTTCAACCAGCCATGATCGGCATGGCCTCTCGTTGCGGCTTTATGTAATATTGTTTTCATAAAATCTCCTTTTTATATTTAATTGATAATTTTTTCCTGTACTATACTTTCGGCCAGCCATAGGAACTCTGTCCTGAAATTATGAACGCTGTTTGCGAAGGCCTCATCGATCAGCTTGCCGGAGAGATCGAATTTCTTCTCTACAAAAGGCACCAGCAATAAATAGGGTGACGCGATGCCGAACAGCGCCGGGACAAGCAACAACAACTGTTGCGCGGCCCTCAGCCCACCGAGTCCGCCCGGCGAAGCCGTCACGATCCCGAATGGTTTGCGATGTTGCTTCGGGAAATGATCGATGAGATTCTTCATGGCCGGCGAATAACTACCGTTGTATTCCGGCGTCACTAATATGAGCGCGTCTGCATTGAATATGCGTTCACTCAAGGGCCGGAATTCCTCCGGTGTTCTATCCACGCTGAGGAAGATCGATTGCACCGGCGGCAGGTTCCAATCCTTCATATCGATAAGCCCCACCTCATGTGCGCTGGCCTTCTCTATATCTGCTTTCAGGTGCAGGGCAACACGGCGTGTGATGCTGTTTTCCCTCGGGCTGCCTGATATGATCTCTATTTTCATTGTCGTGGTTTAAAGCGTGATCTCAAATTCAATGTTTAAACATCAAAAATACATCCATTCCCGGTACTGGCCCAATCTGGCAGACACAATGACCATTTTGCTGCCATTGCCGCTCCTCATGTTCCGGCCGGAAACATTTTGTCAGGGTAGGAAGAAAGGTGAGACTTAATGTTTTAATTTCGATAACATAAAGATAAACAATGATTAATCGTAGAAAGTTCATCGCAGGTACAGCGGCCACTTCCGCGGCTTTGCTGGCAGGCAGGCTGGCGGCAGGACAGGGCTTACCGGGAACGGTCACGGGCAAGCCTGTGGTGATCTCGACCTGGGATACGGGGCTGGCCGCCAACAAAGGCGCATGGGACATTTTGGGCAAAGGCGGCAGGGCGCTCGACGCGGTTGAAGCCGGCGTCAGGGTGACGGAAGATTCGCTGAATTGCTGTGTGGGCCTCGGCGCCAATCCCGACCGCGATGGCTTTGTAACACTTGATGCCAGTATCATGGATGAGTCATTCAATTGTGGCAGCGTCGCCTTCCTGGAACGCATCAAGCATCCCATTTCCGTAGCGAGGCGGGTGATGGAGAAGACACCGCACGTGATGCTCGTTGGGAGCGGGGCACAGCAATTCGCCGTGGCCGAAGGCTTTCCCCTGGAAGAGCAGAAGCTATCTCCCGATGCAAAAAAAGCATATGATAATTGGTTGAAGACCTCGGAGTATAAGCCCGTCATCAATGTCGAGAACAGCGGCAACCCTACTACCGGTGCACCCTCGCACCTGGAATCCGGTGAATGGAATCATGATACGATCGGCATGATAGCGATGGACAGCAAGGGCAACCTTAGCGGGAGCTGCACAACGAGTGGGATGGGATTCAAGATGCGCGGTCGCCTCGGCGATTCGCCGATAATCGGAGCAGGACTCTATGTTGACAATGAAGTTGGCGCATGTACCGCCACTGGCCAGGGGGAAGACGTAATACGCGTGGCCGGTTCGCACAGCGTGGTGGAAGCCATGCGCCAGGGATTATCTCCCGAGGCCGCGTGCAGGAAGATCGTAGAACGCATCATGAAGATAAAAGGAGACAAGGCGAAGGATATACAGGTAGCCTTCATTGCCATCAACAAGAAGGGACAAGTGGGCGCGTTCGCCATTCACAAGGGATTCAGCTATGCGGTGAAATCGAATGATACGGAGAGGTTGGTACCGTCGAAGTACATAATGGAGTGAGATCAATTTGATAATTTGGCAATTTGATAATTTGATAATGTAGCGTGCTCCGATAAGAATAGACACTCATGATAAGGATCATTGACAAATTACCAAATTGCCAAATTATCAAATTCCAAAAAGTATTTAATGTCTGACAAAAACTTCATAATCGAGATCGCCACCACAGATTTCATCACCACCCAGGCCGCGGTAGCGGGCGGTGCTGACAGGATCGAGTTATGTGCGGGTCTATCGGAAGGAGGCATCACTCCTTCGCCCGGCCATATCCGCAATTGCAGGGAAAGTTTCAATACTTCCATCTATACTATCATTCGCCCGAGGGGAGGGGACTTCCTGTACTCCGGAGAGGAATTCGATATCATGCTCCAGGATGTGATCTTCTGCAAGCAGGTAGGATGTGATGGTATCGTGACGGGCCTTCTCCACAAAGACGGATCGATCGATGTATCCCGCACGGCTGCATTGGTTGACGCCGCCTATCCATTAGGTGTGACCTTCCATCGCGCGTTCGACCGCTGCGCCGATCCGTTTCGCGCCATGGAAGAATTGATCGATATCGGTTGTGAACGAATATTGACATCGGGTCTGCAGACGGTCGCCATGGAAGGTGCTGCGCTGATTGCGAAGCTCAATGATTCCGCGGCGAACCGCATTATCATCATGCCGGGAAGCGGCGTGCGGAAAGAAAATATCGGGGAGCTTGCTGCGCTGACCGGTTGCGTCGAGTTCCATTCCTCCCTTCGCAGGAGCGCAGCAAGCGAAATGAATTTCATACAGCCTCCGTTTGCCGGCGCCGATTACCTGAATCCATCGATCGATCCTGAAGAAGTGAGAAAGCTGAGATCGGCGTTGAGTTAGCAGCGGTTTGGAATAGGGAATTAGGCTTTAATAGAAGTGAACTATTGGCCTATGGAAGCTTGATTAGATATAAACTCAATACTCAATATTTAATGCTCAATGCTCAAGTTTCTCGACAGAACGCATTGTCCCTAATCCACTGTAGAAGATAAAAAAACCTTTCGATGAGAACGATCATCCTGCTATTCTGTTCCAATATATTCATGACGTTTGCCTGGTACTACCACCTGAAGCATGAGGGTTGGCCGTTGTGGAAGGCGATTCTTATCAGCTGGCTGATTGCCCTGGTAGAATATTGCATGGCCGTTCCCGCAAACCGACTGGGACATGCTGGCGGGCTCAACCTGTTTCAACTGAAGATGATGCAGGAGGTGATCACCCTGCTTGTATTCAGTGTCTTTGCAGTGTTTGTGATGAATGAGTCGTTTCACTGGAGATACCTGCTAAGTTTCGGCTTCCTTCTCTGCGCGGTATATTTCATGTTCACGAAGAGATTTGGCTAATACTTACGGTATCAGTCAACCATCATCTTATCACTCCTCGAGGCCTTTTGTTTCTGACGGCGGATGAGATCCGCTTTTACTTTATGTACTACGCCACTCCCGATAAACAGAAGGCCGGCATTAATAGCGATCGATGCGATCACTGCCCAGAAGATCCAATCCTCGTGATTCGTTTTAGTGAAGCTTGCATACACAATTGAAAAGATTCCACCGGTGGTAAACAGCAGCCCAATTAGAATATTAAGAATGAATTTTCTCAGATGTTTATTATTCATCTCCATTAGTTTCGTTTGCAGTTATCCGGTAAAAATAGGGAAAATGACAATCTTCTAATAGCACATAATTGGGCTAACATATTTAGCAGTTTTTTTTGAATTGGGCGTTGTATCTTGTAACTATGAAGAAACTCTTAGTTGCAACGATCGCTCTTTTTGCAGGTCTTTTTTTATATGCACAGCAGGCCCCGGAAGGATTGTTTCTCAACTCGAGAGCCCCGGACTTCAAGGCCAAGGATCAGAATGGAAAGGAGGTCCGGCTAAAGGATCTGCTCAAGAAAGGGAAGGTGGTGTTGGTATTTTATCGGGGGGAATGGTGCCCGTATTGCAACAAACAGCTTCAGAAGCTGGAAGATTCCCTTCAATTGATAAAAGACAAGGGCGCCACGCTGATAGCTGTTTCACCCGAACTCCCGGAGAATGTGGCGAAGACCGTTGAGAAGACGAAAGCGGAATATTCCGTGATCTATGATGAGGGCTTGAAGATCATGAAAGCGTACGATGTGGAATATGAGGTCCCGGAAAACGTACTCACCCGCTACAGGAATTCAGGGATAAAGATCGATGAGCTCAATGGCAAGAACGGTAATTTCCTGCCCATTCCGGCCACCTATATAATCGATAAGGAAGCCAACATCACGTACAGGTTCTTCAACCAGGATTATAAGAAAAGACCTTCAGTGAAAGAGATACTCGACCATCTCTGAGTGGCCTCTTATTTATCGGTCCATTTTATGCGGCCTATCTTACCGTTACTTCCCACGAGAAAGATCGACGATCCGATCCGGGCTATGCGGCAGGCATTAAAGCCTTCCTTACTGATCCAGGTCCAGGTCTTTCCCCCGTCTCCTGAATGATCCACGCCGTTTATTCCGCAGGCGAGCAGGTCCTTCTTCGACAGATATTCCACGCAACTCCTATAGCCATGCGGCGGCACTTTCGGAGCATGCCAGGTCTTGCCGCCATTCACCGTATAAACACAGTTTCCGGTCGTCAATGAATCGGCCGCAAAATCGCCGCCTACTACCACCATGCGCTCACCCGGCTTATCGGGTATTCCATTATCATAGATATCAACTGAGTTGGCTCCCGTACTTTCCTTTCCCTGCATTACCGCAAGATCGGAGGGTGTATTGTTGCGGAACAGGCGCGACCTGCGGCCGCCGCTGGCTATGAAATAGTCCCCGTTGGCGAACACACGCACATTGGTTCCGCTGGAGGCGAAGAAGGCCTCCCCGCTATCGGGAACCACCGTATTGCTATCCCTGGGCAATTCACGCCAGGTATTTCCGCCATCCTGGGTGCGTGCTATGAAGATCTTTCCATCCACCGGGTCGCCGATGACCATGCCGAGATACGGCGTGGCGAAGTCCATGGCGTCGAGAAACATTCCCTTCTGCTTGTTCTCATATACCACGGTCCAGCTGTCGCCGCCATCCGATGTCCTGAGAATATAGGCCGGATCGGCTACGGCCATGATAATGGCGGAATTGGCATCGAAGGCTTCGATATCCCGGAAATCATTCTTCTCAAATCCCTTTACCAGCATCCATTTCCAGGTCTTTCCCCCGTTGCTGCTGCGTCCCACCGTGCCGTTACTTCCACTGACCCATATCACATTATCGTTGACCACGCTCAGGCCACGAAGGCTGGTGCGCGTACCTTTCGTGAGGATCTCGACGGCCGGACGCTGCGCCGCCAGCAGGAGGGTACCCAGGGCAAAAACAAGCGTGGAAATGTATTTTTTCATACTCTTAGAGATATCCCGACAAGATAGGCCATATTAGCTATGCCTGCAATCCCCGTACGCTGGAGAAAATATCCTATTTTAGCAGCTATTAATTCTGCTTCATGAAAAAATATATTGCCCTTCTCTCCATCTTAGGCGTACTGCTCCTGATGAATGGATGTCAGAAGGAAGTGAGCTTTGAAAACGGTCAGAATTTCTCCAGCGGATCGTTACAGGCTGACGGAACCGGCGACTGCCTCCCCAAGAATGTATCAGGGATCTATGAGAAGGGAACTCCCCTCGACCCAGCCTCCAATTTCATCGATGTACAGGTTGACGTTTCCAAGACGGGTGCGTACACCGTTTCGAGCGATACCGTCAACGGGATGTACTTTCGCAGTACAGGCGTCTTTACCTCCACCGGCCTCAATACGGTTACACTTAAAGGAAACGGCACCCCACTCACCGAAGGCATAAGCAATTTTACCATTACATATGATACCACACAGTGTTCTGTTGTCGTATCCACTCTGCCGGAGGGTGGCGCAGTGCCGGCCGCTTTCACGTTGAACGGAACGCCTACTACTTGTCTCAGCTTTGTTCTTGCCGGCAACTATGTGGCCGGTACTGCACTTAATCCTTCGAATACGGTTGTGCTGAATGTGACGGTGACCACCATCGGAACTTATAATATAACAACCAATACCGCAAACGGGATCAAATTCAGTGGCTCGGGTGCGCTCACGAGTACCGGTGCACAGACCATCACGCTTGTTGGGTCGGGCACACCGGTCTCGGTAGGAACGACTACCATCCCGGTCAATACCGCCGGATCCAATTGTAGTTTCGATGTGCCGGTAGTTGGACCCGGTACATTTACCGTCAACTGTGGTTCCGCCCAGGTAAATGGCACCTATGAGCAAGGTGTCGCTCTCGGAGCGGGTAATTTCGTTAAGGTGGATGTTACCGTCGCTACCGCCGGCGCCTATACAATTACCAGTACGGTCAACGGGATGACGTTCACCGGCAGCGGGACATTTGCAGGTACGGGTGTTCAAAATATAACTCTCCAGGGATCGGGTGTACCGCAGGCTGAGGAAACATCTACAGTAAATATCAATGCGGGTGCAACGCCCTGCAGTTTTGATGTGACGGTAGAGGCAGGTGCTCCAGGCGGCGGCACGGGTTCCTGGCAGTTCGTTGAAAATGGTGTGACCTACAGTGGCAGTATCTCCGATGTTGAATATGACCCGACCACCGGGGCTCCCGCGACCTCTCTTATATTCACGGGGGGCAATGCAGCAAACGATGAATTCGACCTTGGACTGGTTGACATAGCCGGAGGCATAAAAGCAGGAGATATCTATAAAACATTCCTGCCGATATCGCCGGGTGAGAATATCGGCCTGATGTATTTCTTTGGTGCCGATCCCAAGACATATACTTCCGATCCCACGATTCCAACCACGGGTACAACGCTGACGGTAAATATCACCGTCCACAATCTCGTTTCAAAAAATATAATGGGAACCTTCACTGGCAAAGTGATCAACGAGGCCAATGTCTTAAAGGATATCACCAACGGATCCTTTTCAGTCACATATCCATGATTTTGTTAGGCCCACAGATCTCACAGATTTTTCTGTAGGCTGCAAGTGACCTCCTGACCGTATTACTTATTCAAAGGAGAGAATAGGATCTGTGAAATCTGTGGGCCAAAAACTCCCTTAAAACCCTTTCTTTCCACTCTTAAGCGGTGGCAACTTGAAATCATCGAGGGAACTTTTCTGCGCGATCAGCTTTTCAATCTCATCGATGCTACGCGGTGCAAAGGAAGACAGCAATTCAAAACCGTCCTGCGTGATCAGTGCATCGTCTTCTATCCGCACAGCGATGCTCCACCATTTCTTATCGCAGTTGCTGCCTTCCGGAATATAGATCCCCGGCTCGATGGTGATGACCATTCCCTTCTTCAGTGTGGAGGAATTACCGCGGTCGTGTACGTCGAGGCCGATATGATGAGAGAGTCCATGAGGGTAGTACTTGTTCACTTCCTTCTTATCCTTGATGATCCCGAGATGAAGCAGTCCTTCGGCGATCACTTCCTTTGCTGCAATACCAGCCTGGCTCCAGGTGGCGCCATCCTTGAGCAATTTGAAGGCGGCCTCCTGCGCATCGTACACCAGTTGATAGATCAGGCGTTCTTCCGGGGAAAATTTACCACCGGCGGGTATCGTGCGGGTAACATCGGATGAATACCCGTGGTATTCGGCGCCAACATCCATCAGGAGGAGCGAGTTGCCAACCCTCGTCTTGGTATTCTCCATATAGTGCAGCACGCAGCCATTTTCTCCTGAGCCTACAATGGAACCATATCCTACTTCTTCCGCTCCGTATTTCTTATGTACATATTCGTGAAGACCCTGTATCTCGAGTTCGCTCATATCGGGACGCACCACCTTCATCACTTCATTTTGTCCCTGGCAGGAGATCTCCACGGCCTTTCTAAGAAGCACCAACTCCTCAGGAGTTTTTACTTCGCGGAGGGTGCCCGTGAGTTCACGATAAAGTCGGCTGTCCATTTTCTTTGTCTGTGCAGGATCGTTGCCAATGCCCGATCTCATCTTGAATATCTCGATCAGGTCGGCGAGTTCGGCCTTGTTCCATTGGTTGTTCGACACATCATCGGGAAACTTATCACAGATGATCCTGCTGAATTGGGTGAAATCGATATTGAAAAGTGCGAAGTCTTCGCCATTGTAGACCTTGGCGAAGCCGAGGTCTTTCTTTGCGCCCTCCACGCCGAGTCGGCGACCTGTCCATTGTTCGGCCTGGGGGCTTCTCTTCTGCACGAAGAGCACTTCGTTGTACTTGTTCCCGGCCGAATCGGTTTGTTCATCCTTGAAGATGAGGAGCACGGAATGCGGCTCATTGTATCCACTGAAATAATAGAGATCGGGGTTCTGGTGATATAGATAATCGACATCGTTGGAGAATACCCGGGTAGGGTAGGCAAAGACGGCCATGACGGAATTTTTGGGCATCAACTGGCGGGCGGCTTCACGGCGACCGGCATGAAATTCCTTGGTCAGGTAGTCAGTGGGTTCATCTTTTTGAGCAGGGCAGGTGATCGAAAGAATGAATGAAATAGCGAGGAGGCCAAACTTTCCGGAAAAAGATACTTGCATAAAAAAAGGTGATTAGTATCGCTAAAATAGTCGATTCTAATCACCGGCCTAAAAAAATCCATGAATGGTTTAGTTGTTAACTGCTAATCATCGTCCTCTTCTTCTTCCTCGTAGGCACCTTCATTGGTGTAGTGTTCTTCCCAGGCCTTTACGGCTTCGTCACTCAGGCACTCGATGATATCGAAGATCTCGTCCTTCTTCAACTTCCATTCCGTTGCCGTCGGATCGTCGAAGCGTTGAATGAATAAACAATGATCTGTTTCCACGGCCACCTTGATCAGAGAGATGGGCGAATTTTCCAGATCTTTGACCAGGTAATAGCATCCGTTTTCCATTAAATCATACGTGTACATAACTCCTCCCTTTATTTTATATTCTTAATGAGCTTTATCGACCAGTTATGGCAAACTGAATCACTGGTCCTGATCAGAATTTAATGGGCTCTCAACGCAGTTGGATAGTAGGAGAATTGTTATGGGTTAGAAGAACAATCCAAAATTAATGATTTGGAGGATTTCAAAAATGGGAATTCGATCGGCGGGCAGAAATATTTTTTTAACTAATATATTCTATTAATTATCAGCAATTTATGCGCTTTTACTAACATTTCGAAGTAAGTCTTGTAATGCTTTCAATCTCAGATTTTTAAGGTCCCAGGCGTCGCCGGACGCCCCTTTGTGGTGATCGATCGGGAGGAATATCAGAGTCCGAAAACCGGGTTGAGTTTGGTCTATCGGCTGTTCATGGACCCAAAAAAGGGCCGCACCTTGTAAGGCACGGCCCATCGAGAATCGATCGTTCTACCCTTTAATTCTTCGGTTGTAACTTGATCTCGCCAACCTCTGTGGTCTGACCTTCGGCCACTACTATATCTTTCTTACGCGTGTTGGCAAATGGTTCCTGGGCTTCAATGATCACGGAGTAGGTCCCTGGCTTTACATTCTTGATCTCGAACGTTCCGCCGGCCTCAATAGCGGCCTGGATCGTATCCGTTTGCGAGACCGCCCATGCACGCACCGCTTTATCCGCAGGCGTTACGGTACCTTTTATTCCATTGGTCTGAAATTCCTTAAAGGAGAACAATGCCGCGGTGGAAATACCCATTGCCACCAAGGCTAATTTGGCTTTTTTCATAACAAACTATTTAGGTTAGATAATTAAATACGTATGCCTGTATGAGGCTTGATTAAGCAGAAAGTATCGGGATACCCCAATTTTGCAAGGACCATGCCATAGCAATTCATCATTATGTGAGTTTAACAGGAAAAATTGTTGAATTTCTCTTCATTATGATGATCAAAAAATGTTTGAAAACCACTATTTTTGCACCCCCGACTCCCTAGCTCAGTTGGTTAGAGCTACTGACTCTTAATCAGTAGGTCCTGGGTTCGAGTCCCAGGGGGGTCACTCAAAGCTCGCTTTAAAAGGCGGGCATTTTTATGTACACACCTCACCCATAGGGGTTTATCTATTTACGGCCGTTCGCCGTTGTTCGCAAATGTTTACAGTTTACTACCCCCAGGACTACCCCTCTTTTAGAAATTTACTCCCCCTTTTCTTTATTAATCAAAGGGATACTAAATATTTTAATGAACATAACAAACAAAACAATCTTAAAACAATTTACCGTCGATACCGGAGTAAGTCAAAAGGAAGTAGCCGTGCGCCTGAAGTACAGCCCGCAAAGGGTGAATAACTATTATAGGGACATGGCAGAAGCGCCTTTCGAGTTTCTGAATAAGTTCGGGACGGAATTTTCCGTCGATCTAAGGAAGCAACTGGATAAGGAAAGTAAGGGAGTGGCTGCAGGGGCCGCCTCGTTTAATTCGATCCCGGTTTTCGATCTTGACCTGAAGCCGGTCAAAGAGTTGAATTTTTTCGACTTCAGCGAGTTGGTAATCTATTATATTGACGCGCCCCTTTATAACGACTGCTTTGCTGCTGTACGAGTTCTGGGAGCCGCAATGTCACCGAACTATAATCCGTCCGACGTCATTGCTATTAAGCGCGTGACGAACTTTGAGACGATCCCGTTAGGTGAGCCGTACTTCATAATCACAGAAGAACAGAGGCTGCTCAGGTATATACGCTTAAGCAGAAGGCGATCCAAAGAAGACCTTCCGGCTCAATGCCGATAATCCATCGTACGATGACATGGTTATTAAGAAGACGGACATTAAGTACCTATTCCAGGTTAAGGGCAAAATGACACGGCTTTGAACCATACTGAATGAATTCTATTACCACCCTCGGCTAATCGTAGGGCCTCAAATCTGTTACCAGAAAGGGTTTCAGCGGTTATGCCAGTGTCCCAGGGTGGTCACTAGGTGAAGGCCTTACCAGTTAAGGCTTTCACCATTTTCGATTCTTGGTTCTGTAGCATTCAAGGCAAAACGCTAACACTTCAGGATGGTGGGCATAGTAACCCTGTAGTCATGATAACGTCTATGCCGTGGGGGAAAAGGAGCGGCAAATGGAGCGGTTGAAGAAAGTGAACAATCCGCTTTAAGATTTATATTATTTATCCATCTCTTCAAGAAATGCGATGGCCGTTTTTTTCAACTTGTCCTTATTTTTATCAGCAACATCAAAATCATGATAAGTTTCCGAATCGTTTTTCCTGATGCTGATAATGGAGTGGGTGGACAATTTTACCAAATCTTCCTTTGATACTCGGTATTGATGTTTAAAGGCTTTCCCGTGTTCTACTATATCGTAATCTTGAATACCTGTAGATGTTATCGTAACCGTGCTTTGGTCGTCCAATAGAAAGACGGTTGTTGCGTCGCTACCGATAACATTGGAACCGACATTGCTACCGGCCAGTGTGATGAATATGCTTGTGCCGACAGATCGAAGTTTAGCGGCCAGAGGCGCCGACATAGTGGGACGAATTTGTATCCATCCCGTTTCGCATCGTTTTTCGTTAGTGAATTTGTCAATTTCGGATCTGATCTTTTGCGTGTGGGCGACTACATTCGCGCAGATCAAAAGAGCAATAAACGGCAGTTTCATGGTTGTTAATTATAAAATTTCTTTACTCTCGGTAGCTAATACCGGGTCGCACCAATACTTTCCATTCTTGGTTCCCGTAGAAAGCACCAGATAGTATTTGTATCCCATCGTTGCGGTCCCGCTTTTCTTAAAATCTGTCACCTTCATCTTATACCCGGCCCATCCAGCAGTCAAAGGAATCGGCATTGAGACCATACCAAGCATTTTTTTAGGAGCAACAAATAGAAATGAATAGCTGCCGTCACCTTTGGAACCTTTGCCGATACTTACGCTAGAGCCTTTTATAAATACCGCACCATTTTCAAGTATTAAAGAATCATTGGAGGTGCGCCCGTTAACGGCCACCTGCGAGAATGAAACATTGGAGAATAAAAATAAAAAGGCGGTAAGCAATACTTTCATATGTAAAGATTAGCCGGTAAACCTACAATAGATTTTCATAAAAAGCAATAAGTTCAAGCCAGTTGTTTTAGATCAATTATCCGTAAAACAGTGTTTACTCTATAGGTGAAAAGAACTACACATACTAATATTGTGCGCCGGCTTTAGGATCACCGTGTCTTACCGAAATCACCACGTATTGAACAATCACCTTGAACCCAAATGATTAATATGCCCTGCTCTAACTGTCCTCGGCGCCAACGCTGTCCGTATGTAAGATATGCTCCATTGCCTCTTTCGCCTCTTTGTCCATCACCTCCTCAACATCATCAGCTGATTTTTTGCCGATCTTTGCCGCAAGATGCAACATCTAAGATCGGAGCGCCTTTACCATCGCGAACATTTCTTGAAGATTTCATTTTTCACCATCGACAGTAATCTGGCCTAATTATAGACGGGTGTGGGTAAATTCAACCATCTACGAAGCTCATTGTTAACCAAATCCACAGTGATATCCATCACTTTTTTGGAGGTATACAAGTTATGATTAACTTTAATCCAATTTCAGGCTTTTTATTTTAAGGGACTCTCAAACCGTTGTGATTATGGATAATCATACTGGCAATGCCAAAACCTTTATTAGTAAAACGTTTACCGACCTACACCACATTATTCAGCAATTGCCTGTAGCCACCGTCGTATTGAGCGATTACGGCCAAAGAGTAGAGTACGCTAATGATGCATTTTTGCGGACCTTCAATAAGGAACGCGAAACTATTAGCAACAACCCCTCGACGGCCATTTTCGCCGATGTATTCCACCCTCATGTCCAACAAACTATCCGGAAGGCCGGCGAGTTGGGCGCTTCGGTAAAGGAAGAATGCATTAAGGTCAGTGTGACAACGAAGTCGGGAATTGAGGATAAATACCTGGACTTTCATGCCGTTCCCCTTTTGGACGACCAGGGTAAACCGACCTCAATTATTTTATTGAACGTACTCGATTCGACGGTTCAAATACAGTCCAGGGTTCAATTCGCGCATAGCGAGCGCAGCTACCGACATTTATTGGAAACGATGGCTGTAGCGGTATATACCTGCGACATGGAAGGACGTGTAAACTTTCATAATGAAGCAGCAGTTACCCTTTGGGGCAGAGTGCCGGAGCTTGGGGTGGAATTATGGTGCGGTTCGCATAAGATGTACACACTGGATGGAACCTGGATGCCGCACGAAGAATGCCCGGCGGCTATATCTCTAAAGGAACAACGTGCCGTTAAAGCTGAAGCGCTCGTGCAACGGCCCGATGGCAATATGAGGCATGTGCTCGTATTTCCCCGCCCTGAGTATGACATAAATGGAAATATGATCGGGCTAATCAATGCCGTCTTGGACATTACCGAACGCAAAGTGTTGGAAAGGCAAAAGGATGATTTCATGGCGATTGTAGCTCATGAGCTTAAAACACCTCTAACAAGCATAAAAGGATATACTCAAATATTAATGACGCAACTCTCCCAAATGAGTGACGAGAAGATTGTGCACCTGCATGAACGACTGAACGATCAGATAAACAATCTGGCAAAATTAATTGACAGGATGCTCAATGGAGCGAAAATTGAAGCAGGCGATATGGAGTTTAAACGGGAGCCATATGATCTGGTGCTACTGGTTACGCAAGTGGTAGAAAACCTCCGATTAACTACCACTACGCACCAATTAAAGGTGAATCATACAAGCGCTATTATTGTTGTTGGAGACAAGGAATACATTCAACAGGTCGTGGTGAATTTGATATCCAATGCTATCAAATATTCACCCAAGGCGGATCAGGTAAATATTACTATCAAGCTGGAAAATAATATGGCAATTTGTTCTGTTCAGGATTTTGGAGTGGGTATTCTATCTGAACAGGTGAGCAGTATATTTGAAAAATTTTACCGTGTAAAGTCGGAAAATTTCAAAAAGTTCCCCGGAATAGGACTGGGGCTTTATTTGTCTGCGGAAATTGTCCGCCAACAAGGCGGCGCCATCTGGGCAGAGAGTACCGTAAACAAAGGGTCTACGTTCAGTTTTAGTCTTCCGGTGTAGGAGATTGTGTTAAGCTAAATCAATTCTTCAATCTTGTGACGCAACCGAATCAGCATACTGCGGAGAGTTTGTTTAACCAGTAATCTATATTCTCGATTATTCGGTTCTTAAGCTTTTTATCGGATTAGCAAGCGACGCCCTTATCGCCTGGAAGCTTATAGTAAATAAAGTGATGGCCAATGTTGCCAATGACGCAAGAAGAAAAATATCCGCCCCGAATTTTATCCTGTATTCGAAACCCATCAGCCATTGGTTCATGATCCACCAGGATAGGGGGCAGGCTATCAGGAGAGCGACGATAACCAGCTTTATAAAATTGCCCGATAACATTATCGCAATATTACTCATTGACGCGCCCAGCACTTTTCTTACCCCGATCTCCTTTTCCCTCCTTTGAGCCGTGTGCGCAGCCAGTCCAAACAATCCAAGGCAGGAAATCAAAACTGCCAGACCCGCAAAGTACTTCGACAATACCGATACCCGTTGTTCGGAAGCATAGAGCTTCTGAAAATCATCATCGATAAATTTATAGTCAAATGCCACTCCGCTGTTAAACTTGTTGTAGGCAGTCCTGACCCTGTCTATCGTTGCAGGTACATTTGCCGCATTGATTTTCACGACAACATTTGTGTTGATCTCCCGGTACCGCAGGAAGTACGGACCCGGTTTATGATAGAGGGATTCGTAATGAAAATCTTTGATTACTGCAATAATATCACACTGGTGTCCCCACATCACCACCTTTTTGCCCACAGGATTCTTGATGCCCATCATCCTGATTGCCGTTTCGTTGAACATGACGGCGTTGCTGTCGGAACTGTTAAAAGCCCGGCCTTCATCCAGCGGGATCGAAAATGTTTCGAGCCAGTCGGTATTCACATAGTCGCCCGCAAACTCGATCCCATGTGTTTTGCCCTCCCAGTCTATCCCGCCGCCGCCGCTATGATAGCCCGTAAGATCGCCGTCCATTCCCGATGCCTTGACTACTCCAGGGACTTTACGCAATTCCGCCAGGAACGACGGCAGCTGGTCTCTTACCTTGCCTTCGGTGGTGAAGGAGATGACATTATTCTTTTCGAAACCGAGATTCTTATCCTGTACAAGTTTCATTTGCTTGTAGACAACCATAACAGCAATGATGAATACAATGGATAGTGTAAACTGAAATACAACGAGTCCCTTGCGAAAGAATGATTGCCCGCCGGAAACCTGCGCAGACCCCTTCAGCGCTTTCCATGGTCTGAAGGATGTCAGGTAAATGGCCGGGTAACTTCCGGCGAGGATACCAGTTGCAAGTGCAATGCCTGCGAGGGTGGTCAACGACTGAATGTCAAAAACCAGGTGGAGATCTTTTCCTGTGAGCAGCCGGAACTGGGGCATTAGCGCATATACGATACAAATGGCCATAACCAGTGAAAGAAAAGCCATGAAACTGGATTCTCCAAAATAGCGAAGAATAAGCGAACCTCTATTCGCTCCAATCAGTTTTCTTATTCCCGCCTCCTTGATGCGTGCCGAAGATTTTGCTGTTGCCAGGCTCATGAAGTTGATGCAGGCAATTACCAATATGATGATTGCAATAATGGAGAACAGGCGAACATAGGCGATCCTTCCTCCAGCTATCTTTCCATTTTGATACTGGTTAAACAGGTATGTGTCGGAAAACTTCTGGATAAACATCTCGCCTTCCCACCTGAGCATTTCCGGGCCGAAAGCTGCGACTACTTTTTTCTGACTGTAGTCTTTGATCTTGCTATTGAACGCGTCTGCATTAACGCCTACCTTCAAGATGATGTAAGTAGAAGGATTGTTGCTGTTCCACCTATCGAGGCCGTACCTGTTGACAAACGTATTGAAGTAGTGCTCGAAGGAAAAAATTGCATCGAACTTAGCTGACGCATTTGCCGGGGGAACGAAAATGCCAGTGACTTTGAAGAGGCCGCTTATTTCGTCTCCTGTTTGCCACTTAACCGTTTTGCCAACAATTCCCTTTGTTGTATTAAAAATAGACAATGCAAGTTTATCTGACAGTAAAACACCTTTCGTCTCATTCAACGCGGCCGACTGGTCGCCGTCGATCAGCTGATAGGTAAACACCTTGAAAAAATCCTTGCCGACATATCTGGGCTCGGCCTTGATCATCTTATCATCTGTTCCAATGAGTCCTTTATACTCCTCCGATAGTACGGGTACCGCGTATTCAATTTCCGGCAATTCCGCTTTCATGGATGCGGCCATTATTCCCGGAGTATTTTTCGAGGCATCGATTGATCCATCCGCGCCAATCGAGGTCTTGATTACCTGGTACAATCGCCCATCCAGGTCATTGAACCTGTCGATCTTCCTTTCATCCCTTACCCATAGGAAAATGAGCAGTGAACAGGCGAGGCCGGTAGACAGCCCGGCGATGTTAAGGAATGAAAACTGGCGGTCTCTTAAAAAATTTCTCCAGGCAAGTTTGATGGCTCTGAACATGATAGGCGAATATATGAAGTGGGTACTTGCTTAAATTATGCCATATTTCAAGGAGATGATCTTCAGCCAATTGTTCCATGAGTTTTAAAAAGTTGTTCGCTTTTGATACATGCGGCGATACAATTTGATACAGCCTTCTCAGGTCTCAACTATCAGGCGTTGCCATCTTTTGTTCTTGTACTACCGGTTCCTTCCAGTCCGGTCGTTGAGCTCATTAGGGCTATATCCAAATTTCCTTTTAAAAACAAAAGAGAAATGGGAGAGGTTTTCGAAGCCTGCTTCAAAATACACATCAACCGGTTTGCACTTTTTCTCGGCAAGCTGGTAGTGCGCCAGGTCCAGCCGTTTCTCCGTCAGCCAATTTTGCGGTGTCTTGTTGAACGCTTTTTTAAAATCCCTCCTGAATGTAGCCAGGCTTCGGCCGGTGAGGTAGCCAAACTTCTCCATCGGCATATTGAACATATAGTGCCGTTCCATAAATTCCGTGAGGTTTATTTTACCCGGCTCCTCGAAGTTGGCCAGCAATCCATCGATGTCTTTATCGATTGATCTAAGTATGCTGATGGCTTCTTCAATTTTAATAGACGCAATATTTTCGGGAAGCTTTTCTTCCAGGTCGAAGTAGGGGATGAGTGAGGCGAGACAACTCTCCAATAACGGATGCTTGCGAAAAATATATACTTTCTGCAAGGGCTGTGCATGGCCCATTGCCTTGTGCCGGGCGTAAAAATCCTTTAGCCTTTCACTGGTGATATGCATTGCTACTGCCTTATGCGGCTTTCCATCCTTTGGATAGTTGATAACCGTGGCCAACTGATTGCGTGGGATGAGAAATATATCGCCCGCAGTAAAAATATGAGTAGCGTCAGCCTGGATAATCTTCGTTTCGCCCGAAATGAACCACACCAGCATGTGATGCTCGAAGATCACCTCTGTCTTAAATAGACGGCCTTCATAATGGGAGAGCTTAATATCAGGTGTTATATATTTCGTTTCGAATTCCATGCGGCTAATATTCAATATCAGGAAACAGGAAAGGAGATATCCGTCATTTCTTCACTCAATGCCCACAATTTCCGTGCATTTTCAGCATCCACCGAGTAGGGTTTCACTCCTCTCAGGGATGAAGGGTTGTCGTAGTTGTGTTCTATGTTGCCCTCATCCAGTTCGGCGATATCGGCGTCCTCACAATATACGCCACCAATGTCGTTTAACTGTGGACTTGTGGCACACCATACCGAGGTAGCTGCGCCCTGTTCAACCGTCTTTAGCCTGGCCACCACTTCCGGGAAAATATCTCCGTTTGCATCATGAGTGCCCATTTGCTGAAATAAGGCCATGGGAGCCACACGGCCCAGGTCAGTACCATTTACCGATCCCGGATGAAGGGAGAACGCCCGCACGCCAAATGCCTTACCGCGATGATCCAGTTCTACTGCAAAAAGATTATTAGCTGTCTTGCATTGTCCATAGCCTTGCAATGTTTCGTATTCGCGATTCATGAAATTGGGATCATCGAAATTAAAAGATGCCATGTGGTGTCCGTATGAAGACACGTTAACCACTCTCGAACCGCTCGTTTTCTTTAATGCCGGCCAGAGCCTTGCCGTCAGTTGAAAATGCCCCAGATGATTGGTAGAAAGCTGGGATTCATAACCGCGTTTATCCCGTTGCAACGGCACCCACATGATGCCGGCATTATTAATAAGGATATGTAGTGTATCATTTGCAGAGAGAAATTTTTCTGCAAATGAATCGATGGACTTCGGCTCCATTAAATCCATCATCTCTATCGTTACATTCTCTATGTCTTTTAGGTTTCTTATGGCCTTGTTCAAGTCACGGGCCGGAACAATCACCCTTGCACCTGCTGCAACCAATGCTTTTACTGTCTCAAGGCCAATCCCGGCATAGCCTCCGGTAACGATGGCTGTTTTATGGCTAAGGTCAATTCCCTTTATCACATCATTGCCGGTCGATCCCGCGCCGAACCCGGAACCAATAGGTTTTTGTAAGGCGCCATTGTAGTTGTCTTTTGTGCTCATTTGATAAAATTTTTATAAAGCAAATGTAGAGAGCACCCGACGGGGCTGTTTTGTTCAAAACGTCAAATCACTTTGTTCAAAACGTCATTCTCCATTTGGATCAATCCTATAATAGCAGTTTTGCCTCAATGTAAAAATTATGCACTCCCGATTACGGGGTCTCACTTGAGCATTGAACATTGAATATTGAATATTGTCCGAAGGATTCCGGACTCCTTCGGAGAATATTTCAAATCGCCAAAACGACAAGGCCCCTTCTCAGGGGCCTCATCATCTTGAGATCTCTATGCTTACTGCTTAATGACATATCCGAAAACTCCATCCGCTTCATTTGCCGGTCCGGCAGAGAAGTATAATCTCTTCGAATCGATATTGGCAGTTGCGGGTGGAAAGCTAAGCGCCCACAATCCCTCGATCACGATGGTATGCTTGTGTGATTGAAGCTGGCCGAGATAGATGCCATCCTGCGAAAACACATTGATACGGCCATCGCCGAAGTTGCCAACAAGAATAACCGGATCCTTTGGATCATGTTTGCCGCGCTGAAGATCGCTCTTGTCGCCATAGCCGCCCTCATCATCATTTCCATCCCCCATATCGTTATCCTCGAGGAAACTACCCGGCGCCATCGTCACACCCCAGGGAATGTTCAGTGTACCGCGGGAAGCAAACCGCTTCAGGAAGGTGCCGTCCGTCTTGAATACGCTTACATATCCATTGCCGGCACCACTGACGCCGTGTCCATCGTCTCCCAAAACCGCATACATCACGAACAGGTAGTCACCAACCGCCTGGATATTGTAGGGTGAATATTTAGCCGGCAATGAAGGATCAACGAAAGGCATACTTACAAGGTTGAACGCCGTATCCCAGACGACGATCCTCGATTTGCCAAAGTTTGCGCCATAGATGAAGTTGCGGCCCCCATTTGATGCGATGGCCAGCCCGGTAAAACTCGCTCCGGCCGGAGCCTTGATGCGTTTAGCATTGTTGCCGGATGCCCCGTTCCAACCCGACAATACGCCATCGAAGCTTGTGAAGAGAAACGCAGATGGACCGTTCGCCAGGTTGAAGCCCTTCCCGCTGCTGAATACAATTCCACAGGGAAATCCATTGATCGAATCGGTGGGGGTAGGAATGTTTACTCCCTGTCTGGCAATGCCGCCCTCCGAAGTGTAGAGTTCGCTGACATGCCCGCCTGCAGAATTTACCCACGCGATGCCGGTAGGAGACCACGCGATGCCGAAGGCGTTTATGAGAGTTGGGTCAATAGTGAGAGGGGCATATTTTGAGTTATTCGCGACAAGATTCACCTGCTTGAAATCCTTCAGGTCATTTACATCGACATTGGGCTTTTTGCATCCGGTGGCCAGCGCCATCGCCGTTGCCGCCACAAGGATCATTTTCTTTCCCGGTCGCGTGACAACATCCTTTACATTCTTGGTGTTCATGCTAAGAAATTTTTTAGGTTAATATTATTTGATGAAGCAACGCATTGCGCATGGATTCAAGACAAACATACTTGAGCCCGAAGGGGTGTTAAGGGACCGTCTTCCGAGCGACTTGATTTATCTTCCCAATGAACAGGGTGAGGTACCGAAGACAATTTGACAATTTGATAATTTGGCAATTGGGCGTGCTACGATACAAAAAAACTTTCCTGGTTAGGATCATTGGCACATTGGCTAATTTGCTAATTGGCACATTATCGAATTGCCAAATTATCAAATTGTCTTCCTTCGTGCCCCTTTGTGCTCTTTGTGTCTTAGTGGTTCAACAAAAAGAAAACCCCGGCAGGCATGCCAGGGCTACTTTGATTTGGTGGAGAGTTGAGAGCGGAGAGTGAATGATTCTGTTACTGTTACTGTTCTGATTACGAAGATCTTTATTGAGTACTCTTATCGAGTCAATGTTTCAGCGTTTTTTGGGAGATCCGGCCTGGTGATGAAGAAAGGAAGTCCAGTGATTTTACTGGAACGAAGTGTGGCATTCATCATAAGGTGCGGATCAATTACTATGTAAAGATAATAGCAGAAAATACGTTCCTGCAATAGGAAAACTACTATCTACATTGCAGTAATTACTTAACTGGCTGATGGACAATTAAATCTTCTGAAAAATATTTTTTTGGCCCTTCATCCCATTAATACAATAGCTCTACAATGGCCCGGAACACCCTTCCCGGACATTTTCCCCAACCTGTTAATAACTCCGAATCGCGACCTCGCAGGCCGTTTTAGTATATTTGCCAGATTGTGAAGACTTACCGGTCTTCGGAAACGCCGGAAGGCGTCTCTAAACCCATAACTATTAAAAATCAGGCCCCCAACCGGGTGCCGTGACTATGGCAAAGGAAAAAGAAGCGAACCTCTTCGACTATACGGAAGACAGTATTAAGTCACTCGACTGGAAAGAACACATCCGCCTCCGCCCCGGAATGTATATCGGCAAACTCGGCGATGGCTCTTCCCCCGACGACGGAATTTATGTCCTGGTAAAGGAGGTCCTGGACAACTGCATTGACGAATACACCATGGGCTACGGTAAGACCGTCGAATTGACCATCGAGGGCAGGGAGGTCACCATTCGCGACTATGGCCGCGGTATCCCGCTCGGGAAAGTAGTGGACGTGGTCAGCAAGATAAATACCGGTGCGAAATATGATAGCAAGGCATTCCAGAAATCCGTTGGACTAAACGGCGTTGGTACCAAGGCCGTGAATGCGCTCAGCCATTACTTTAAGGTAACGGCCGTGCGGGAAGGGAAGGAGAAGACGGCAGAATTCCAACGGGGCGTCCTGGTGAAGGATCATAAAGAAGCAAAGACTACGGAAGAGAACGGAACACGCGTCACATTTACCCCCGACGAAACCGTGTTTAAGAATTTCAAGTATCATTTCGAATTCCTTGAGAACCAGATATGGAACTACTGTTTCCTCAATGCGGGAATGAAGATATTGTTCAATGGAAAGAGTTTCGTCAGTAAGAACGGGCTCCTGGATCTCCTTCAGCGCAAGACGAACGAGGATGAGATCCGTTACCCCATCATTCATATGAGCGGCGACGATATCGAAGTCGCCATTACACATAATAATGACTACGGTGAAGACATCTATAGCTTTGTAAACGGCCAGCACACCACACAGGGCGGCACGCACCAGCAGGCATTCCGCGAGGCCTATGTGAAGACGATCCGCGACTTCTATAAGAAGGACTACGATGCCTCCGATATAAGGACGGGTATTGTGGCGGCTATTTCCGTGCGGGTCGTAGAGCCCGTATTCGAATCCCAGACCAAGACAAAACTCGGTTCGGTGAACGTGGATCTGAATGGTCCAAGCATGAAGCAGTTCATGAATGATTTCTTCGCCAAGGAACTCGATAATTTCCTTCATAAGAACCCTGCGATCGCTGACGCCATGAAGAAACGGATCGAACAGAGCGAGCGGGAGAGAAAGGAGATGGCCGGCATAAAGAAACTCGCGAATGAACGGGCGAAAAAAGCGAATCTTCACAATAAGAAACTACGCGATTGCCGCTTTCATCTGAATGACGATTTACCCTCCAAGGGAAAGGAAGAATTCATTGCGAAGCAGAACGAGACGACCATTTTTATTACGGAAGGCGATAGCGCAAGCGGCTCGATCACCAAGTCGAGGAACGTGGAGACACAGGCCGTATTCAGCCTTCGCGGAAAGCCACTCAATTGTTTCGGCCTTACGAAAAAGGTGGTGTATGAGAATGAAGAATTCAACCTGCTTCAGCACGCACTGAACATAGAAGAAGGTCTCGAGGGCCTTCGCTTTAATAATATTGTGATCGCCACCGATGCTGACGTGGATGGGATGCACATCCGGTTATTGATCATGACCTTCTTCCTGCAGTTCTTTCCCGACCTGGTCAAACATGAGAAGGTATATGTATTGGAGACGCCCCTTTTCCGTGTGCGGAACAAACAGGAGACGATCTATTGTTTCGATGAGGCGGAGAAGCAGGCTGCCATTAAAAAACTGGGTATCAAACCGGAGATCACCCGGTTCAAGGGTTTGGGAGAGATCAGTCCGTCCGAGTTTGCTCAATTCATCGGTACAGACATGCGCAAACAGTTAATGAGGCTCGAGCAAGGCGATCATATCCAGCAGTTACTCGAATACTACATGGGCAAGAATACCATGGAAAGGCAGGAGTTCATCATCGGCAATCTCAGGGTGGAAATCGATAAGGCGGAAGCATAATCTTTCATTGGAATGACCAAGCTCGACATCATACGAAAATCAAAGTCGTTGTTCATGAAATGGCGGCTTCACGGACTGGTAGAACCTTTTACCGGCCTGCTGCAAAATGCCATGTACATGTCGAAGCTCAGCAAATGGCGGAGACAGACGGCCGTCACAGGGTATAACGATTGGTACCAGGGCGACTGGGACTACAACCGCCGGTTGAAATTATATGAGGCTGTGAGCAAACAGGAGGGATTGTCTGATTTACCAATGGACTACCTCGAGTTCGGCGTTTGCGGCGGACTCTCTTTCAATTGGTGGCTTGCACACAATAGTAACGCCGGATCACGTTTCTACGGATTCGATACGTTTGAAGGACTGCCGGAAGACTTCGGGCCCTTCTCGAAGGGATCTATGGCTGTTGCGCTGGAATCGCTGAACATCAACGACAGCCGCGCCAGTTTTTACAAGGGATTGTTCCAGGACACACTGATCCCTTTTCTCGAGCAATACAGAAACGGCCCCCGGAAGCTGATTCATATGGATGCCGATATATTCAGCGCAACCCTGTTTAGTCTCTCGCAGTTGTACCGCGTGTTGAATGATGGCGATATCATACTGTTCGATGAGTTCGCCGTTCCGAAGCACGAGTTCAAGGCATTCAAGATCTTTACAGAAAGTTTTTATGTGAAGTACGAGGTGATCGGCGCCGCAAACAATTATTTATTCTTAGCTGTGAAAATAAAAAAGTGATGATTCATATCGTTTTTAATGAAATGGAGGTTTCCCTGATGCAGAAGGTCATCGAACTCGATGAAAGCCTCTCCGGCGATGTAGTACAGATCAAAGATGATTTTGCCGTTGGCCCGCTGGCAGACCTGGATACGGAAGAGGGCTGGAATGCGAGAGTGGAATGGTGGAGGCGCCTGCTGCACGGTTCCCCCTATGGCGACCAGCTTGCCGGCAGTTTCGACGACAGGATCACCGTAGCGGGGATAATAGAGAAATTGAGTGCGGATAAAGATGAGCAGGTCTGGATATGGATGGGGCAGAACCAGCATGATGTAACCGGCTACTTCTGGCTCATGCCACAGTTGAAGGAATTCCAGGGGCAGGTCATGATCCTCTACATGAATAATCTTCCTTTCATCAATGAGAAGGGACAATTATTTTATCCTTCTTGGCTGCACGAGATACAGCCGAAGGAATTTACCAAGGCAAAGAAATTATGCAGACCGATCACGCTGAGTGAATTCGAGACGGATCCTGACGAATGGAAGAAGATCGCAGGGGAGAATGCTGCCGTGCGGATGCTCGAGGGTGGAAAGAAGATCGCGGGAAAGGAAGAAACGTTTTACGACAATGAACTGCTGAAGAACCTTACTTCCGACTGGCAGAAGGCGACAAGGGTGCTAAGCAATACACTCAACCGGATGAAGATAAAGACGGGCGATGTGTTCCTGATGTGGCGAATGAAACAGCTGATCGCGGAACAACGCATTGAGACAACCGGCGATCTTTCGAAAGGATGGAAGGATTTCGATGTCAGGTTACCCGGTTCACGGCAACAACAGGCAGCGGCAACAGAAGAAGCGGTACAATAAGTAATACTATTAAACAGATGAGCGCAGCAAAAAACAAATTGACCGATATCCAGAATAATGACAGTGGCTTGCACGGTCAGTATAAGACCTGGTTCCTCGACTATGCCTCCTACGTCATACTCGAGAGGGCGGTGCCTGCGATAGACGACGGACTTAAGCCCGTGCAACGACGTATCCTCCATGCCATGAAGGAAATGGACGACGGGCGTTACAACAAGGTGGCCAATATCATCGGGCAGGCGATGCAATATCACCCGCACGGCGATGCCTCGATAGGAGATGCGCTGGTGAATATGGGGCAGAAGGACCTGCTCATCGACACGCAGGGCAATTGGGGCGATGTCCGTACCGGCGATGATGCAGCGGCGGCGCGATATATCGAAGCAAGGCCAAGCAAGTTTGCATTGGAAGTGGCCTTCAATCCAAAGACCACGGAATGGCAACTCAGCTATGATGGCCGAAAGAATGAACCCGTCACTCTCCCAATGAAATTTCCGCTGCTGCTGGCGCAAGGCGCCGATGGTATTGCGGTTGGTCTTTCCACCAAGATATTGCCACATAATTTCTGCGAACTGATCGAGGCGTCGATAAAGCATCTCCGCGGTAAAAAATTCGAACTGTTTCCTGATTTCATGACCGGTGGTATGGTTGATGTGGCGGACTACAACCAGGGAAAACGAGGAGGGAAGGTCAAGGTGAGGGCGCAGATCGAGGAGATCGATAAGAAGACATTAGCGATCCGAAGCGTTCCTTACGGTGTTACAACGTCGCAGTTGATGGATTCCATTGTAAGAGCGAATGACCAGGGGAAAATAAAGGTCAGGAAGGTGACAGATACCACCGCGGCATTGGTCGAGATACTTGTCGACCTCGCGCCCGGGATTTCTCCCGATATTACGATCGACGCTCTCTATAAATTCACCGATTGCGAAATATCGATATCACCGAATGCCTGCGTGATCGTCGGCTTCAAGCCACAATTCCTCGGCGTGCAGGAGCTCCTTCGCATGTCGGTTGATAAGACCAAGGATCTGCTGGAGCAGGAACTTAGGATCAGGCTCGGAGAGCTGCAGGAGAAATGGCATTACACCTCATTGGAGAAAATATTCTTCGAGGAAAAGATATACAAGGAACTTGAAAAGAAACATGAGACCTGGGAAAAGGTGTTGGATGGCATCGACAAGGCATTTGTTCCGTTCAAGAAACAACTGAAGCGCGAGATCACGCGCGAAGACATCATCAAGCTGACGGAAAAACCGGTGCGCCGGATCTACCGCCTCGACATAGATGAACTGAATGCACAGATAAAGGGCCTCGAAGGCGAGATCAAACAGGTGAAACACGACCTGGCCAACCTGGTGGATTATGCCGTTTCCTACTATGAGAACCTATTGAAGAAATATGGAAAGGGAAGGGAAAGGAAGACCGAGATCAAACAGTTCGAGATCATCGAAGCCAAGCAAGTTGCAATAGCAAACATAAAGTTATATGTGAACAGGGAAGAGGGCTTCATTGGCACGAGCCTGAAGAAGGATGAATTCGTGCTGGAGTGCTCCGACCTGGAT